>Ga0247843_1001796_pt1 | contig 41597 bp, 15 predicted proteins | sample LaCruzMarch2017__FD_192420 | JGI IMG/M metagenome (GOLD analysis project Ga0247843, IMG submission 192420) | Freshwater microbial communities from meromictic Lake La Cruz, Castile-La Mancha, Spain - LaCruzMarch2017_8m | ecosystem: Environmental > Aquatic > Freshwater > Lake | place: Spain...
TTCCTTTGATAAATATTTGATTTTTTTCTAAATTTAAAAGATATTTAATTTCTTATCGATTCGATTTGAAAATCTTTGATTTTCTCGTTCTTTCGCAAAGCGAAGGAGCGAAGAAGCGGTATCAAAGATTTTCGACTATAAACATTATATAATATTTTTATAAATATATATATATTTTTTTTTTAATTTAAAGTTATAAAAAAACTTTTAAAGGTTTTCTTATAACTTTAAATTAAAAAATTAAGCGTTAACTGAAGGAGCTTCAACAGAAGCTAAGTCAAGAGGGAAGTTGTGCGCGTTACGTTCGTGCATTACTTCCATACCTAAGTTAGCACGGTTGATGATATCAGCCCAAGTGTTTAAAACACGACCTTGTGAATCAATAACTGATTGGTTGAAGTTGAATCCATTTAAGTTGAAAGCCATAGTTGAAATACCTAAAGCAGTAAACCAAATTCCTACAACTGGCCAAGCAGCTAAGAAGAAGTGTAATGAACGAGAGTTGTTGAATGATGCATATTGGAAGATTAAACGTCCAAAGTAACCGTGTGCAGCTACGATGTTGTAAGTTTCTTCTTCTTGACCGAATTTGTAACCTTCGTTAGCTGATTCGTTTTCAGTTGTTTCACGGATTAAAGAAGAAGTTACTAATGAACCGTGCATAGCTGAGAATAAAGAACCACCAAATACACCAGCTACACCTAACATGTGGAATGGGTGCATTAAAATGTTATGCTCAGCTTGGAATACGATCATGAAGTTGAAAGTTCCTGAGATACCTAAAGGCATACCGTCAGAGAAAGAACCTTGTCCGATAGGGTAGATGATGAATACAGCAGTAGCAGCTGCAACTGGTGCAGAGTAAGCTACAGCGATCCAAGGACGCATCAATAAATGTTATCTCAAAGCCATTTAAACTTTGATTCTTTAACTTTCGCTAAAGTTCAGACTATGTCATAAAATCGTTATAAAAAGATATATTTTTTATATTTTTATAAAGATTTTCCAGGCACTCGTGGAGATTATATCTCTAGTCGTTGAACGTTCCAATTAATATTTGTTAAACTTTTTGTCTTAAACAAATAAATAGGATTCGTTGCAAATTAGCATGTTCTTTAACCGTTCATTAAGATTGAATTTTTATAATTCGGTCTTCCTTTCGGACCTTTTTCAATATGGTATCAAAAAAAATCCTCCGATAAATAGGTTCTTACTTCTGTATATTCAATTTCTATTAAACCTTTACGAGATATTGAGATTGAAGTATAAGGAGAAGCTAATCTTTTTCCATCTATTAGAACTCCATTATAATTAACTGAACGAATTCTTTGTGAAAGTGAATCATAAATATTTATCTTAAGTTCTTTTTGTGTTTTTAAACCTTTTTTTAAATTTTCCAACATTTTGTTACGAAACTTTGAGTCATTTTGGTATTTTTTTTGCCATTCTTGAACTGCTTTTAGTAAATTTGCCAAATCAAAAGCGCCAACACCTTTTAAACGTGCAGATGCTGCTCCTTTAATTCCTAATTTACGTTGTGTTTCTGAATTATACCAACCTTTTTTTTGTTGCTTAAATAATTCTTGAGCATTTTTTCCACCAATTTGACCTGCAAGTTTAGCAATTTCACGGCGACGTTCTTCATTGTTATTGCTTAACATAAGATTCAAGGTGCTTTTATCCATTTGATTTCCATATTGTAATGTACGCAAATAATGAGCCATAACATGTTCAGAAAATGTTACTAATACAACATTCGTGTTATCATATGTACCTCCTTGATGTCCTGGAAGAATACGATGTTTTTCAAGATAAATAAATTTATTTGTTTTTGTATTTATGAAAAGAGAATCTGTTATTTCTTCAATATTTAATAAAGAAGGATCAATTTGACTAGCAGATTGATACAGATTTTTCTTTTGATACAATTTATTGATAAATTGTAAATAAACATCTTGTCCATTACTTTTCCGTTCTTCAATAATTGTTAAAAAAGTGTTTGAATTTGGCAAAATAAAACCTGTTAAATCTCGATGCTTTTTTTGCATTTCACCTGGTTCATAAGGAACCAATAATTGTTTTGATTCCTCGGGGCATGCTTTTGATACAATCCATTTTTTCTTTTTTTTTTTAACTTGTTTATATAATAAATTGCAATCTTTTATTGAAAAAGAAATAATGGAAGTTTGCATACCTAAACGGTAAGATAATTCCCACTCACGCCCCATGTAGCAGCAGATTCCTAAGAAGAAGTGGCAAACGATTAATTGGTAAGGACCACCGTTGTATAACCACTCGTCTAAAGAAGCAGCTTCCCAAATTGGGTAGAAGTGTAAACCGATAGCGTTAGAAGTAGGAACTACAGCACCAGAGATGATGTTGTTTCCATATAATAAAGATCCAGAAACTGGTTCACGGATACCATCGATATCTACTGGAGGTGCAGCGATGAAAGCGATGATAAATACAGAAGTTGCTGTTAATAATGTAGGGATCATTAAAACACCAAACCACCCGATGTATAAACGGTTTTCAGTTGATGTAATCCACTCACAAAAACGAGCCCAAAGGCTAGAAGCATCATTTTTAGCTAAAATAGCTGTCATAATTAATAATAAAAAAAAAGTTGTTATTTCTCCGTATCCTTTCGGATAATACATAGATTTAATTAACCCATGGTATTTTTTAATATACCAAATAAAAATAGAAAATGCAACTTTAATTTAAAATTTTAAATTTCAAATAAACAAAAAAAAAATTATCATTTAATAAATTCTTTAAATGATAAAATTCTCTGTTATCGAAAATCAAAGATTATAACTAAAAGAGGAAATAAAATTAACGATAAAATCGAGAAAAAATAAAAATAAAATCCAATTCTTTTAATGAACCTTTTTGTAAATAAATGGATACAAAGAAATCTAATAATTCACGATTTTCATTAAAATAAATTGATGTTTTATTAAAAGAATCATAAATCATATGATAATAAATTTCATAATAAAAATTTGTTTCAAAATTTAACCAATAATTCCATGAATTTGCATTTAAAAACCAACGTCTTATACGTGGATTATAATGTTGATCAGCATCTGGGAAATCAAGAATTGAATCTATTTTTTGATTTTGTATTTGATTTGAGTTAACAGCATTGCTGTCAACTTTAAAGTTTTGCTCTCGTCCGCTTTTTTCTTGGCTTTGCGAAAGAAGCGAAGAGAAAATCGAAGACGTTGAAGTCTTTGATTTTAAATTGGATTGAATATACATTGTACGCCAATCAATATCACTTAAATAAGTAACTTCAACATTATGTTCAGCTAATTGTCCATTCCACCATTGATTAATTAATGAAAAACGATGTCTTACATTTAAACGGTTTTTATAATAAAAACTACTAGAACTAGATTTAAGAAGAATCGATTCTTTATTATAAGCAAATTCTTTAAAACAACTATCAAAAGAAGTGATACGGTTTTCAAATAATTGAGATTTAAAAGAATCTAAAACAGGTTTATTATATAATTTCTTCAAAAATCTTTGTTTTTGATGCATTTGCATTTTTTCATAAATCGAAAAAACAGATTTTTGGCCAAAATCACGTTCCACTCTTTTAAAATTTTCATATTTTTTAGATGGCATTAAAAGAGAAGATGCTGGAGGACTAGGAGGTTCTCTTAAACTAGATTGATTTGGATTATCAAAAGAAAGCATTTTAGTAATAATTAAATTTTTATGGTATAAAAAGCGTTTTTGTAAAATGACAAAAATCCATGAAGTTGCAAAATGCCAAGATTTATAACGTACTTGTTGATCAATTGTTGAAAAATGAATATTTTTAATGTCAAATAATGAAGAATAATATATATTCTTTTTATTTTTGGATTCGAATATCTTTCTTGGATTTTTAGTGATTAAAAATTCAGCGATTTTACCTCCTAAAAATCTCATTAAAAACGTTTTAAAAGAATTTAGGGATGAATAAAGAGTATGATATACAAAAGGGGAAGATTGGTCTAAAATTAAAGATTTATTATAAAGAGAAAAAGCCGTTTGGTCTTTTAAAAAATCGGAAATAATAAGAATATTTCCAATTTGGAAATACCCAAATGAAAGTTGAGAATAAGCTTTTTTAGAATTTTTATATTGATTTGTATTTAAACCATCTACAATTGAAGTCTTCGATTTTGTCAAAGAATTAAAATTTGGATCTATAAAAAAGCTTTGAAATGCTTGACTTGGATGAATGATTTTTTTAAACATGAAATTGTCAGCATTTTTAGATTTTAGCAATGATGCTAACATTTTGTTGTTTTCATTTGAAATGGATGAATGAATTTTTGGTTGAGTGTTCAATTTTATGTTTGAAACAAGGGCTCTTTCGAAAATCAAAGATTTTCGAATTAAATTATTATTAATAATATATGGATAATTATAATTATTGAAAATTGATAATTTTGTTTTTGAAATAAGATTATTTATTTTTGTTAAATGAAAATTTTCGGTTAAATTTCCATATTCAAATTGGTCAAATGTTTCTCTTGAGTATTTATTTTGGAATGCTGTTCCATTAAAATTCATTTGAAAAAGACTCCATCGATTCATTAAATTTGGGATTAAAGGTAAAGAAATTGTTTCATCAAAACGTCCCGGTCTTCTTAAAGCTGGATCTAAAACCGAAGGAAGATGAGTGGTTGCAAAAACAACAAATCCTCGATTTGAACGTACACTATCAATAATAACTAATAAATCAGTAATCATATCCAATTTTACAGAAAAATTGCGAAGTGTCATATCAGCTAAAATGGCAACTTTAGCTCGAATCGAATCTGGACGACTAGATATAATATTTTCAGCAACAAAAGAATTCCATAATGTTTGTTTAACAATTTTTTTTGGTTTTAATTTTTTTTGCTCTTTCATCATTAAAATTGTAAATGGTGATGTTGATGGAGGAGCAAAGAAACTTTCAGATGACATTTGTAAACAACTAACATTAAATGATCCTGACTTATTTGAATTTTTATCAGTATTATATGCTTGTTCATTTAGAATGTTTTCAACAGATGGAAGTGAAATTGGATATTTTTTTTGCTGATTTAATTTTAAATTGGTTTTAAATTTTTTAAAAGAATATAAATCTTTATTATAAAGATTTGTAGGAATTAACATTGAAAAATCCCCCTTGTAAGGTCTTCTATAATCATTAATGGAATGTCGACTTGATTGATAAATCATTTGATTTTTTTCACTTTCTTCATCTTGGCCAAAACCAAAAACAGAAATGGCTGCTTTTGAATTTTCATCATCAGAAATTAACATAGGTCTTCTTTCTCCAATTACATGAATATCTTCCATTAAAAAGAAACAAGGAGTTTTTAACACAATTGATTCAAACACATCTCTTAATAATTTCATACCTACGGCAATTCCTCGTTGAATTGATGCATATCGATTTGCATTATCAATCATCATTTTCATTTCAGATTCTCCTGCCAATGCTTGAATAATTAAACTTCCATAACTTCCTCTTGTTCGAAAATCCAAGATTTTCGAAGGAGCATTAAATGAATCTTTGTAAGAAGGATTTGAAATATTGGAAACTTGTGAATTAACAATTAAAAGGTTTTTAGAAACTTTCATTGGAAATAAACCAGAATAAATTTCACACATAATAGATCCTAAGGTATATTGAATTGGTTCATAACGATTAATAAAATTGACAGATAATAAAGATTTAGGTGGAGAAATATCTAAAAATAAATCTGTATCTTTTAAATTAAAAGTAATATATTGATTACTTGACCAACTTTTTGTTTTATAAGAATTCTTAAAAAGATTCGTAAGTGATAAATTATTTAAATCTTTATTTTCGAAAATCAAAGATTTTTGATAAGATGTTTGTTTTGCAATTTTAGATCGTGTTTTTAAAACAAATCCTTTATTTTGTGTTTTAAAAGAAATTGAAACAGATTTTTTATCTTTTTTATCTAAAGAAATAAATAACTCATTATTTTCTAAATTTTGATAAAACGATACAAAAGCTGGATCCTGGATTAATCGTTCAATTAATTTTTCTTGTTCTTCTTTTAAACTAGTTAAAGAAGGAATATTGATATTATATTGTTCAGCAGCTCGAATTAAAATTTCTGCCCAAATATCCCAAAAGATTTTCCCTTTTTTTTGTCGAACCATTAAATCAATATCTGGTTTTAAAATGGAATCTATAAATAAATGGAAAAAATGCCATAAACGTCGTTGGATAAAAAATCCAGCAATATTTGAAATTGAAAAAGAAGAAAGAAAAGGCATTTTCTTCTCCATATTTAATTCATATGGTAACATTGGCATTGAATTCCCATAAAATCTAGAAAAAGTTAACGTATTCATAAAATGATATATATTTGTAGAATTTTGAAATTCTACAAATCCTAAAATTCGACTATGACCGAAAAATTTTTGAAAAGAATTCCAAAAACACATATCAAACGTTTCGGGAATAAATGTAGATACATCAGAAGACCACTCAATTAAAAAAATTTGTGCAATCCATTCTACCATTAATTCAGCAGGTTTTTCTAAAAATTTATAAATAATCAATAAAAAACTTTCAAAAAGATCAATAATTTTTAATAAAAAATGATAGCTTGCTTCAAAAATAAAAGAACTAAAACGTACTAAATGATACGATAAAAATAAAAAGAAGAGAGCAAATTGAGTTTGAAAAGTTATAAAAGAAAATCCTTGGTTCAATAAATTTTTTAAATAAATTTTTTTAAAATTGAATTTTAATCCATCTAAAACTTTTAAAGAATGATTAAGTTGTGTTTTATTTGAAATCAATGGATTTAAAAGTTTATTTGAATAAAAAGATTGAAGAAAATTATAAGAAAATGAATAAATAAAAGGAGTTTCACTAAATTTTCTTTGCACAAAAGAATTTGTTTTATTTTTTAATGAAAGACCATACAATTTCCAATCTTTATTAATAATTTTTGGAAAATTTAAATTCCATTCAAATATTTGGCCATTTAAATTATTTGAATTCATTGGGTTGTAATCTTTGATTTGGCCTTGAATCTTCGATTCTAAGGCCAAATCTATGATTCGACCTTTCAAAAATCTTTGATATCGAAAATCTTTGATATCGAAAATCAAAGATTTTCGAATCGAATTGAATTGAATCAATTGTGAATTTTTAAATGTTTGATTCCAAACAACCTTTGACTCTAAAGCAAACATATGATTTTTATAAAAAAGGTTATAGGATTTTTTATAAAAATTTTTATAAACCATAAACATCTGTTTTTTATATTTTGTTAATAAATTATATATTGAATATAAGACAATAAAATAATTATTTGAAATTTTATAAAAAAGTAAAAATTGAAATTTTAATAAACCACGCAATTCTGGAATGCGAGCAAAAGAAAATAAAATGGATAAATGAAATAAAATTGAAAAAATCAAAATATTCGAAATAATAAAATGATTTAAACTAGATTCTGTTTTATCAATCTTATTATAAGATTTTTTATAAATTGTATCAAATGAATTAAAAGCATTTAAATTAAAAGGTGTGCAATAATTTTTGCTCGACCACCAAAAGAAAGAAGAAGGTTTTAAAAGACGAGGTTTTGAATCCCAAAGATAATAAGTATCTTGCTTTTTCTGATTTTTAGAAAATAATGAACGAAATCTTTCCATTTCAGATGCTTTATTTGCTCTCATTTTTGGCAATAAATTTTTGTCTAAATTTAATTTTAAATTTCGAATTTTTGGGTTTAAAAGACGCATATTATTGTAAATCGATATAAATTTATGATTTTGTACATTCCCTTTATAAGAAATCATACGAGATTTCGGTTGAAAAAGAGTCATTAAAACCAATTTTTTTTGAATTGTTTGGTATTTTTTAACGGTAGCTGAATTCATTTTTTTAAACTTTTTAAATTTTTTTCTTACCATTGGTTGGAATCTTGGATTCGGCCTTGGTTGGAATCTATGATTTGGCCTTGAATCTTCGATTCTAAAATCTTCGATTCTAAGATTGTTTTCACTCTGTGAAAAAATATCTTTAAAATACAAATAATTTTTTACTTTTAGCAAATTCGTTAAAAACTTTTTCGTTTGATTTGATTTTAATTGATCGCGTAATTTAGAAGTTTCCCATAAATCACGAATTTGATTTTTTTCTTTAAAGGTAAATTGATTTGTTTTATTAAAAGACCATAGAACTCGTAAAGTTGCATTTGATTTATATGGTTTTAATGAAGAATTTGTATTCGAAGGAATATTCGATAGAATCACAAAAGGAGATACTGAAGAAAGATTTGGTTCCATATTATAAGCCAAACGATTCCAAAAATTCTTTTTATTTTGGTTTTTGAATTCTCTTAAAGAAATAAGATACTTCCATGCCATAAATTTATAACTTTTAGGTTTATTTTGACCTTCTAAATTCATATTAAATTTAACATTCTTTAAAATTTCTGAAAGACGCTCAAATTCAATTCGATTATATTCAGAGATTTTATTTATGTTTTCAAAAATAGATAAATTCGAAACATAAAATTCATGTTGACTATCAAAAGAATTTTTAAAATCTGAATAAAAAGGTAAGATTTCTAACATGTTATATGAATAATCATATGAAAAAAAGCCTAAAATTTTTAATAAAAAAGAATTTATGTTTGAAAAATTATTATTTTTTTCAACGGCTTTCATTTGATTAAAATTATTTTGAATTCGATTCATATAAGGAGTTAAATTTGAACGAAGCCAATATGATTTCCAACATAAAGGTTGAAATTCAGCTAAAATGCGATTTGACACTTTATAATATTCTTTATTTTGATAAATAGGGAAATAAGAAAAGAAATTAAATTTTTTTAAAGCAATTTTTTCAAATTTTGGAGTATCTTGTATAAAATTACCCCATTTTTTCTTATTATTTCTATAAATTTTATTTTTTAATTTTTGACTTCTTATAAAAGATTTAAACATAGAAAATTGATTATCTTTATTTAATTTAAGTGTTGTTAAATTTTTAATACTTTTTTGGTTTTTTGGTTTAAAAGATGAATCCTTATAAAAATGACGTTTCGTAAGAAATTTTGTATAAAGACTATAACGTAACCAAACTGGACGTGGATAAAAACGTTTTCTTTTTTTTCGACGACGGGTTTCTAGTTTTAATTTTTTTCGACGACGTTTTTTTTGCAAAGATTTGTCATTTTCAAAACGTTTTAAAATTGACAATTTATAATTATTACGAAAAGAAAGGTTTTCTTTAAATTTTAGTTCAGAAAGGAAAATGAAACCAATTCTTCGAAATAAATGATTTAATGATGATTTATTTTTTATTTGGTTGGAATCTTTGATTTGGCCTTTCGAAAATTTTTTATTTTCGATAATCTTTGATTCTAAGATTTGTCCTTCTTTCTTCGATTCTAAAATCTTTGAGAAATTTTTTGATTTTTCAAATTTGAAAGATATTATCTCTCTCTTTTTATTTTTGCCATAAAAATTATTAAAAGTTTTGCTTTTTTTATTTAAAATTTTTAACTGAATGAATTGATTTTTATTTTTAAATGTCCCTATAAAACGTAATTTTTTCATTCTTCTTTGTAATCGAATAAACAAATTCTTCGATTTGATTGGTTTGATATATTTTTGTGATTTATCTTCAACCATATTTTTAGAATCTTTATTATTGGATTTATAAGATAATAAAGTTCGAAATATTTTTTCTTTTTTATTTTTTTTTAAATTTGTTTTAAAGTTTTGAACTTTATCGAAAATCTTTGATATCGAAAATCTTTGATTTTCGAATTGAATTGAACGATTTTTAAATTGTTTTTTTCTTTTAATTAATTTTACTTTCAAAGAATTCATATCATTGCTTTTTGTATAGAACAATGAAGATTTATAATTCAATGCTCCTAATTTTGATTCATAATATAGAATTTTTTTAAAGTCTTGTCGAAAATCTTTGATTTTCGAATATAAAATATTTAATAAATTGCTTAAAAAAGAATTAAATTGATTTATAAACGTATTTAAATTTATAAACCATAATTTTTTTAAATGCAATATAAAACTCATTGAATTATTTTTAACTTTTTTTGTATTTTTTAATGGTTTAAATTTATAAGAATCTTTTATTTTAAAAATAATAGGTTTTGAAATAAATTTTCCTAACAATTTTTTGTTTTTTCGATAAAAATTTAATTTTATATTGTTTTCTTTAGCATTAATAAAAGATTTATAAAAATAAGAATTTGTGTTAACCTCCGAAAGGTTATCCACAGAACTTTGAATGGATTTCATATCCCAAAAATATTTAATTTTAAAATTATTTAAACATTCTTTATTTAAAATAGGAAATGCTTTTATTTCTTTATAAAAAAGATCATTTTTTTCAACATTTATAATTTTATTATAAATCTTGCCGCTTCTTTCTTCGCTTTTTTTTTCGCTTTGCGAAAGAAGCGAAGAGAAATGTTGTTTGTTTTTATAAGGTTTGATTAAAGATCCACTCGTTATAATAGGATTATTAAGTCTTATTGGAGTAATAATAGGATTTGTGATATGCTGAATTTCACTTTTTTCAGTTTTATTTAATTTTTTAATTTGTTGTTGTAATCTTTGATTACAACTTTGAATTGTAAATAATTTTGTTAAAAATTTTTTATTTACAAATAAATTATTGTTTGTTAAAAATGTTTGTTTTTTAGTAATAGGATATTGTTTTTGGTCTAAAAAATTTGATAAATCCTGCATTTTTTGATTTTTACGTATATAAGAAAATTCATTATCAAAAATTTGAAAAGGATAATTTATATTTTTTTCATATAAATTTAATATATTTAATGAATTTTTCCAATAATTTAAAATTGAAATTTCAAAAATAAAATTTTTTATATTTTGATTATCTATTTTATTTAATTTATTTAAAACATTTTTTTCTCTTATTGTTTTAAATCTCTTTATAAGAAAATTTAAATTTTTAAAATTTGAATCGGATAAAAAAACAATCTTTAAAGGATTATCTAATTTTAAAATTTTATAATGAATTTTAGAACGAAATTTTTTTAAACATAAAAATTTATCTAAATCAAATTTTAAGCCAATTGGAATTTTTTCCAAAACCATTTGGTTGTTGTGATTTTTATTTGAAATGAACGATGGATTTAAATTCTTCATTTCAAATAAATGATTTAAATTTTCTGGGTTGGAATCTATGATTTGGTCTTGGTTGGAATCTATGATTTGGCCTTCCGCTTCTTTCGCAAAGCGAAGAGAAAATCTTTGATTTTCGATAATCTTCGATTCTAAGAACTGTTTATTTTTTTGATCCATTTTTAAAAGAATAAATTTATCTAAAAGTTTAGATTTAAAAGAACGATTATTTATAATATAATTTTGATGTTTTAATTTTTCTAAAGAATAAATTGAACCAATATTGTTAATATTTAAATTTTTTGAATTTAATTCGAAAATTTTTGTGGCATTATCAAGCAAAAATTTTCCTTTTTCATAAGAATGTATTGGAAAATTTTTTAAATTTTTTTCCATTATTATTTTATTAGGCTCTACATTAAAACACTTTGGAATATTTATAATCGAATAAAAAGGTTCTTTTTTTATTTTTTGAGTTTGAACCATTGTTAAAGGTTTTGTTGGAAATAGGAAAATTTTTTTTGGATTTTTTTCATATAAAAAAGATACATCTTTATTCAAATAAGAAAATCGAGTTTTTAAAGAAAAAGATTTATTATTAAAAGTTAAAGAACTGTTTAAAAGGTTATTATTATTTCTCAACATTTTAGACCATAAGAATGAATTGGCAATTGTTGATAATTTAGAAGAATCAAATGGATTGTTAGATGAAAAAGTTTGTAAATTTTGATTTTTATTAAACAAATCAAAATTATTTGTAAATTTTTTTCCTTTAGATGTTGAAACATCCAAACTTTTAGAATTGGATTCAAATGTGAAAATGTTTTCCTGAAGTGTATTCTGTGCCAGAAAATAATATTCATAGAAATCTTTTTCTCCAATTGATATCATTTTATTTTTCAAAGGTGTTTGAACTGGAAAACTAAAAGAAGAATAAAAAGAATTTTTCATTTCTGGATTAAAATATTTATTGTTAAAAACATTTAAATCCTTTTTATTTAAAACAGGATTATAAATATTGCCAATCTCTGAATTAAACAAACTTTGTTTCAAATGAATTTGATCAAATAAATTAGAGCTTTTATTCCATGTTAATCCAACAAAGCCAATTAATGGAAATATCCAATATTGCATAAAAACTTTTTTTTGTGGAAAAAAGCGTCCAGGACTTATTATAAATGAATTCCATAAAAAAAATGGTTTGTGGTTTAAAGTTTGGTTTAAAATTGTTTTATTCGCGAAGCGAGAAGAAAGAATTTCCTGAGAATTCAACTCATTTGATTGGGAAAAAAAATCGAATTCTTTTAGTCGAATTTTCTCTAATTGTAAATTTTTGCGAATATTATTTGAATTGTTTATCAAATTTGATGGACTACCTGGAGATTTTAAATCCAAGGTTTTAAGCCTCCAATTTAAAAAGTCCATTAAAGTTGTTTCTAAAAAAGAATATTTTTTAGAATATTTTTTACGTATTTTTTTATTATTTAATAACAAAGAAAAGATTTTTAATTTTTTTGTTCTCTTGAACAAAAATAATAAAATAAAAGTTAAAAAAATTAAAAAATGGAGATTTTATCTCCTCGATAACTTTTTTATTGACAAATTGGTTACAGAAACTCCTAATTCTCCATTATAAGTTACATAGGTTCATTTTGTCTTGAAATTGGTTGTAATCTTTGATTACAACCAAAAATGTTTTTTAAATATAATTAAATCGAATATAAATTTTTTTAAAATTTCGACGAATATTTTTTTAACTCTCAATTCTTTAAGAAAAATTAATTAAAAAGAGATTAATTTTTCTATATTTAAACAATTTTTTACAGAAAGCCTACTATCGGAGTTGAACCGATAACCTTCGGTTTACAAAACCGATACTCTACCGATTGAGTTAAGCAGGCTGATTTTTTCTTTTAAAATGAAAAATTTTAAAGATTTATTTAATTATAAATTTTAATTGTTTATAATTAAAATTTACAAAGATTTATATCTTTTTTTATATTTTAAAAAGGAAAGAAAAAAAAGTCAAGAATATAAAAAGAAAAAGAATTGAAATAAGAATTTCAATTCTTTTTCTCTTTAATAAAGATAGATATAAATCTGAAATAAAAAAAAATATTTAAAAATTTTATTTCGTTATAAATAAGAATTCATAAAACCAGTTCCAGCTGGAATTAAATTTCCAACCAATAAATTTTCTTTTAAACCTTTAAGATAATCTTTTTTCTTTGATAGAGATGCTTTTGCTAAAATTTTGGTTGTTTGTTGGAAACTAGCTGCAGATAAAAAACTTTCCACTTCTAATGAAGCGCGTGTAATTCCTAGAACAATTGGTTCATAACGAATTTTTACCATTAAAAATTTATTAACATTTTCAACAATATCTAAATCAACCAATTCACCAGGAAAAAAGCCTGTTTGACCTCCATGAATAATTTGAACTTTTGAAGTCATTTGTTTTACAATTACTTCTAAATGTTTTTCAGCAATACTAACTCCTTGAGATCTATAAACTCTTTGAACACCATCTACAATAATTTGTTGAATTTTTAAGAAACTTTGAGCAACCGCTTGTTCTAAAGGTAATTTAGAACGATAACGTTCAAAGATTGCTTTTTGTAAAACAGGTAAACTATAAAGAAAAAAACGACCATTTTGAGTTGTACGAGCTTCTAGATATTGTTCAACTTTTGGAATTCCCTGTACAATATCTCCGGTTGTTAATGTGTCAAAAGGTAAAGTAAGAATAGGAGCATTTCTATATATAAAATCTCCTTGTTGAACATGTAATATTGTTTTTGGAGATAGTAAAAAAGGTTGAGCATAACGTAAAGTTATTTTTTTTGTACTTAAATGAATAATTTGGCCGGTTTGATCAATTTTTTTCTTAAAAAAGATATTATCTCCCTTTAATAAAAATTTTCCTAAACCAAGATAGAATTCGCCTTTTTTTCCAAAATATTTTCCAATCGATAAACCTTTTAATTTATAAAGTTTATTTTGATATTTTGTAACAAAATTTGAAATATGACATTTTTCATAATGTTCTTTTACTTGCCATATATTTGGTGGCAATTGAAAAGTGTCTAATAATTCAATGTGAATTTCTTGTTTGGGATTAATAAAAAATCCTTTATTTCTTAATGATAAAAGAGAAAAAATACTAGGATATTTTGTTCCATTATTGGATATAAAAGCTTGAAAAGGATTTAATTGCATTGAAATACTAAAAATATCTTTTTTTGTTAAAAAAATATTATATTTAATATCAAATTTCTTATGTTTTAATTCAATCTCAGAAAAATCTTGCCACCATTTATTATAATTTGTAGTTAATATTTCTCCTTCAAAAGGACAAAAAATATTTGTACTGGCATAAACTTTATTTGCGATAACTTTATTATAAGCTTTATAAAGTAAAAAAGAGTTTTCAAAAAAAGGAAAAGAAAAGGAAAAAGATGTCATATTATAAACTTTTTTATTTGTTATTTTAAATCCTTTATTATTTTTAAAGGTTAAAATCTTTGATAAGGACTTGAATCTTTGATTATCGATTCGATTCGAAAATCTTGGATTTTCGATATCTTCAATTTTCTCTTCGCTTCTTTCGCTTTGCGAAGAAAGAAGCGAAGAAGCGAAGAAGCGGGAAGATGGATTTACATGTTTTAATTTTATCTGATTTGAATGAGCATTATATGGATTTGGAAACATTTTAGATGAAGATTCTTCCCCAAACTTATTCATAGACGATATATAATTTGCTAAATAAGCTTCTTTTTTAGCAAAAGCCCATTCCAATCTTTGTAATGGACATAAATAAAAAAAAGAAAAAAACATATCTGAATCTTTATATAAAATTTTTGAAGAAACAATTTTGTTGTAAATAATATTTTTATTAAAAAACGTGTTTTTTTGGAGTTGTAATCTTTGATTACAACTTTGATTTGAAGTTAAAAAAAATTGTTTTCGAATATTATTTTTTTGTATTAATTTAAAAAAGACTTGACTGAAATTCGATTTCTTTTGATTAAAAAAGAATCTTTGATTCATTTTATGAATGGCCGATACTCCATTCTTTTTATTTTGAATTATTTGGTGAATATTTAATGAATTTAAATTTAAATCCGAACGTTTTAAATAAAATGTTGGAATATTAAATCCAAAATCAAATCCTAAAGATTGCATTGTTTTTAATTCAAGAGAAAATGAATGACATTTGTGTGCCGAATAAAAAATATTTTCAAAGAAATAAGATTTAAGTTTCTTTGGTTGAATGTAAAAATTCAATTGTTTTTCTCTTAAATTTTTAAAAACATTCGAATGATTATTTACTATAAGATTAAAGCGATGATTTTTTACAGGAATTTTATAATAATGTTTGTTTTTTATTTTTTGATAAAATTTTGTCTTTCTTTGATTTTTAGACTTTTCCTTTAAAACCATTTGAAGATCCAATGGTTTTGTTTTATTTGTTTTTATTGTTTGTAATTTTTTAACAAAATCCTTTTTGGAACGTGTATTCTCAAAGGCTAAATTAAAAGGAGAAACTTCTCGAATTTGAAAATCTAAAGATGGGTATTTTGAAAGCATTTTTTTATCACAAATTTGTTGATTTAAGAATTTTGAATGAAAATCTTTATAAAGTAAAATTGAAAAATGGTGATAAAAATCTTTTTGATTACTAGAAATATGAGTTTTAAAAAGTTGTGGATTTGGTAAAATTTTATGATAAACAGGTCTAAATAATAAACCTATATTTTCAAAAGAATTATACTTTTGATTCTTTTTATCAGATTGTGCTAAAAGATTATAGTCACCTTCGATTTCTGATTCTAAAAATGGAAGATTCTTTTGTTTAAAAATTTTACTGGATAAAGATCCATCAAAGAAACGACAATTTTTATTTGTATAAATATGTCCTACTTTTATTTGTTTGTTTAAATAATCTTTGTTTTTTAATGGTTGATTTAAAAAATCTAAATTTTCAATAAAAATTTTATTTTGCTCAAAACAGATATCATGAATTATCTTTTTTCCAGGATTTATAAAACTTTGGTGTATTTTTTTAAGATATAAGAAATTATCATTTTTTAAGGATAAAATTGTATTTGTTTTATAAGTTTTTTGAGGACTAGAATTAACCGATAAAAAATCTGTATTAATCAAACAATAAACCCAACCTGGTTTTGTAATTCTTTCTACTTGAGCTCTTTCTAAAAGAAATTTTTTATTTCTTTGATTTTCTTTTTTATGGTTTGTTAAAATGTTTGATTTCAAATTGAATCTTTGGTTCATATTATATATATTATATGAAACCTCTTTTTTAAATGGTAAACAACTAAAAAATAAAGATTGATTCTTTAATTGAGCAATTAATGTTTTTTCTTTTATTTTTTTAGAAGATAAAAGGTTATCGAAAATCTTTGATATCGATAATCTTTGATATCGAAAATCTTCGATATCGAAAATCTTTGATTTTCGAATCGAATCGAATCGAATCGAATCATTGAATTTATAAAAAGAATTTTTAATTTGTTTTTCATTTTTTATTGAAATATTTACTTTATTATTTTTTTTTACAAATAACTTATAAAAAATATTCTGTATCATTTTATTTCGAATGGATAAATCCAATTTATAAGATGCTTTTTTCTTTATGTTATAATAATCATTCATAAAAGGATTTGTTTTTTTATTAAAAGAATTTTTTTTATTAAAAATTTGGTTTCTTTTTTTGTTTTTTAAAGGTTTCAATTTTTTATTCAAATTTTGGTTTAAAAATAAAAGTTTAAAATCTTTTTTATTTCTTCTTAAAAATTTAAACGATTTTTTTAATTTTTCATTATAATTTAAAACAAAAGAGTTTAAACTTTTATTTTGAGAAGAACAATAAATTCGCACAAAACCAGATAGTTTAGGAGTAAAACATTTTTTAAATCCTTGACGATTGGATAAATAGACATTTGAAAACAAATTATAAAAGTTTAGATTTTTATTTTTCTCAGACCAAATATCAAATCTTGAATTTTCTTGAGGAATAAAATAAAAGTCTTGTTTATAAACAGAAAATTTTGTAAATTTAGCAATAAAATCAAATAAAGACACATTATGATGATTTAAATATTTCTTAAAAAAGAAAATTTTCTTTAAATGTTTTTTTGTAACAAATGTTTGAAATTTTCGGTTTAAAGGTAAAAGATAACGAAATTTTATTGAATTTGGTTTTTTAAAGAAATATTCATTATTTACTAAACTCTTATTATTTAAAATTGGATTTTTGTCCTTATCAAATTTTTCAACCGCTTCGCGAGGAAAAGAATCCTTTTTTATTTGTTTAAAAATATTAATTTTCTGTTTGTGTTTAATATTTTTTAACGCCATTAAATTATTCATATTTTTAAACAAAGTTATTTCTTTTTTATTGTTCTTTTGAAAAATACCATCAACACAAATCCATCTTTTTTTCTGAATAAAATAATAATTTTTTATATAAAGATCAGGATTTGGGCCATTCATTAAATTCTTTGTTTTCAGGTCTAGTTCCTGGATTTTTGTATTATTATAAGAAAGAAAATTTTTTGACCAAATAAAAATTCCATTTGAACCTGTTTTATATTCAAATGGAAACCAACGAAAAGCCATTTTTGGAAATGGACTGAAATTTTGTGTATTTCCTAATGAAAGTTTTTGAAAATTTTTACCTGGATCATTTGTATTAAATGAATGGAAAGGCATACTTTCTAAATTTTTTAAAGGAAAAAAACTTAAAATCAAATCCGATGAAGCTTGATCCATTGCAAAATGTGAAGAAGAATTTCTCTTTATAGAAAAAATATAACCAAGTTTTTGAAAAAAAATATTATTAACAGGAAGAGTTAAGAGAGACTTTCTCATTGAATATAATTTATTTATTTGTACTTTATGCTGATCTTTTTCGAAAATCTTTGATTTTCGATAATCTTTAAAATAAGAAGAAATAAAAATCGATTTCATATTCTTTTTACTTAATTTAAAATAAGAAAAATGAATTTTTTTCAAAGGAAAACTTCGCGTTGAAATCTTTGATTTCCCATTAAATCTTTGTTTCATATTATATTTATATGAAGAATAATCTAAATATAAATCTATTTTTTGATTTTTTTGAAATTCATTTTCCTCTTTTTGAAAATTCAAGTAGGAATCATAGATTTTCTCTTCGCTTCTTTCTTTGCTTTGCTTCGCTGAAGCGAGAAGGAGCGAAGAAAGAAGCGGAAGGCTGTATCGTTGATACGGCCTAACCTTTAAAGTAAAAATTTTATTTTTAATTATTTTTTTTCGAAAATAATTTGGAATCGAAGATTTAAAGACAAAAGGATTTATTCTTTTTTTGATTGTTTGTTGTAATCTATGATTACAACTCTGATTTATTTTTAAATTTTGTATATTTTTATTCATATATTTAAATAAAGTCTTTTTTTTCTTTCTTTTAGAAATCATAAATTTAATATAATAAGAAAGAAAATTTATACGATTCATTTTTTTAAAAAGAAAAGAGCAAACTTTTGTTCTATAAGGATAAATATAAGGACTTAATCTTTTATTTTTTAATAAAATTCTTAAAGGAATTTTATTAAAATCTTTTTTTTGTTTCAAATTATTCTTTTTTAATTTTAAGGTTAAAGATTTTGAAAAAATATTAAAACCTAAATTTTGCTTTAAAAAAATTTTTTTTGTGGAAAATTTTAATTTTAAGTTTTGATTAAAATCCAAAAAATTCAAGCAAAAGTTTTTAGTTGTTATTGAATAATTATATCTTTTTTTCTCATTCTCATGATATCTTTTATTTGAAAGAATTTTATATTTAACAGGCAAATTTAAATTTTTAAAATATAAAGAATTTAAATAATCTTCTTTTTTTAAATTTAAAAAAGACAAATCTAAATCAGAGACAATCCCATTCATAGAATATTTTCTTTTATTTTGTTTAAATTTTAAATTTTTTTGTTTATTTAACGAAATATCTAAAAAGCAAGAATTTAAATTATGCCAATAAATTTTTTGAAAAATTGAATTTTTAGTAATAAAATCTCCCTTTAATACAAACGTATTTAATCCTAAAGCATCATAATAAATTTTTCCTGATAACACCCAAATTTTTGACCAATCCATTGCTGTACAAACAATATCATCCAACAATTTTTCATTTTGTCGTTCTAATAAATCAATTTGAAAAAATGAAACTTGGCCTTCTAACTGGGTATAAACGATTTGTTCCGCATAACCTCTTGGAGTAAGCAGTTGAATGGCTTCTGAAAATTGAGCAACAATTTGTTTTTTAAATACTTGTTCTTTATTACGAACAAATAAAATAGCATAACTTGGAATTGTATAAAATTCTGATCGAAACATTGGTGTCAATGTAGAAGTTGAAATCGTTGATTTGAATTCAAATCTTTGATTTACAGTATCTTGTACTATATTTTTATTATTTCCTTTCTTAAATTCTGTTTCTTTAATAAAAAATGAACCTTTTGCTTTTGTTAAAAAACCAATATCTCCTCGAGGGGTGCGTATGCAAGTTCCAGGGATAGTCCCTGAATATTCAATAAATCCATCATAAGGGGCCACAATTTGATTTGTTAATCCTCCAGAAAAAACTCCCCCTGTATGAAACGTTCTCATCGTTAATTGAGTTCCAGGTTCTCCAATGGACTGAGCAGCAATGACTCCAACGGCTTCTCCAACCGAAACAAGTTTTGAAGAAGCTAAACTCCAGCCATAACATAGTTGACAAACAAATTGACGTGTTTCACAAGTTAAAGGAGAACGAACAAAAGCTTTTTTTGTTACTTTAACAATGGAATCAGCAAGAGAAGAAGAAATTTCTTGATTGCGATAACCTAAACATAAAGAACGATTATTAGGATGGAAAATATCACGCCCTAAAACTCGGCCGATTAAGCGATTTTGAAAGGAATAAATTGTTTTTATTCCTTCTTTCATATCAAATAAAAAAATGCCTCGAGTCGTTCCACAGTCAAATTGAGAAATCATAACATGTTGAGCCACATCCACTAAACGTCGAGTTAAGTAACCCGCAGTTGCTGTGCGAAGTGCTGTATCGACAATTCCTTTTCTAGCTCCATAAGTTGAAATAATATACTCCGTTAAAGTTAAACCTTCTCGAAAATTACTTTGAATTGGAAAATCAATAATATTTCCTTGAGGATCTGACATTAATCCTCTCATCCCAACTAATTGTCTTACTTGAGAAATATTTCCCCTTGCTCCAGAAAAAGCCATCATATAAACAGGATTAAATAAATCAGTTATTTCAAAATATCGAATAACTTCTTGTTTTAAAAATTCACTTGTTTGATTCCAAACATCAATTAATCGTTGAATTCTTTCTACCTCTGTTATTTGACCTTTTTTATATTTTTCGTTTCCTTTAAAGATTTGAGATTCAGCTTGGCTAAGTAAATGAAATTTTTGAGGAGGAATTTTTAAATCATCAATCCCTAAAGAAATCCCAGCCTTTGTTGCATAACCAAATCCTAAATTTTTAAGTTGTTCTAATAATTCAATTGTTTTTTTTTCTCCATACGTATTTAGAAACCAGGAAACAAAATTTTTTAAACGACCTTTATCAAAACAACAATTCCAAAAAAGATTTATATTTTCAACAGATATATTTGTACTTTTAATAAAAAATGGATATTTTAAGTATATATGAAAAAAAGTTGAAAACTTTGATTTTTTTTCAAAAAAAGGATAAGTTTTTATTGCTTGATTAAGAATCAATTTGTTTCTTTTTATAACAAACATTGTTTTTTGCATTGAAAAAAAATTAACTTAAATGAAAATAAAAAAATCAATTATTTAACAACCATTGATTTATTTATAAAATATTTAAAATTTAAATAAACATAAAAAAAATTTAATTTATAAAAAAAAATATAAATATAAATTTGATACATTAATAATTTTGTTGATTTGATTTGATTCAATTCAATTCAAAAATCTTTAATTTTTGATAATCTTTGATTTTCTCTTCGCTTTTTTCTTCGCTTCGCGAAAGGAGCGAAGCGAAGAAAAAAGCGAAGAAAGAAAGAAGCGGTAAGCATTCTTTTTTTTATTAAAAAATAAATTTTTAAAAGTAAAAAATATTTCTGTAAATTATTTGTTTAAATACATACAAAGAATGAATTTAACTTATCACAAAGCAATTAAAATCAAAGATTAAAGTGTAATCTATGATTTTAAGTTAAATCTTTGATTCCAAAAACAAAGAGTCAATTAAAAATATATTTCAAACTAAAAATTTTAGTTTGAAATATATTTCATAATAATAAAATAACAAAAAATAGATTTTAAACAAAAATTTATTTTTCTAAAAAATAAAATGATGTGATTTTAGAAAATATATAAAAAAAAAGATTAAATTGAATACTTTAATATCTTTTAATATATTTGGGTTTATTTTGTATAACCTTTATAAATCCATACTTTAACCCCGATAATTCCATAAATTGTATAAGCTGTTTTATAACAATAATCAATGTTTGCACGTAAAGTTTGTAAAGGAACTCGCCCAGAACGAACCCATTCAGAACGTGCAATTTCAGCTCCATTTAAACGACCAGAAACTTGAATTTTTACTCCTTTTACTTTTGAAGTTTTCATAAGATCTTCTTTTGCTTTTTTAATTACTCGACGAAAAGCTTTTCGTTTTTCTAAATCATCTACAATTGAATCAGCAACAAAAGATGCTTTTGTTTCTAAATTTTGAGGTTTTACCGAATAAAATTTAAAAGAAATTTTAGGAGTTAATTCAAGGTTCATTTGATATGTTGTTTTAAGTTTTTGTAACTGTTCAAAGAAAATTTCTTGGAAAGTTTTCTGTAATTCATTTTTTCGATTAATTTGTTTAATTGTTTGTAAAACTTTATTTCTTACAATTTCACGACGTCTATCTTCATTATTATTTGGATCATTTAATTGAATTCCAAATAAGAAATTTGATTGTTGTTTTGTAAATTGACGAATTTTTCGTAAAGATTTACGTGAGTCTGAAAGAGTTGCTAAATAAAGGAAAATATTTTTATTTCGATGTTGTTTTACTTTTTCTTGTAAGAAATCAATAAATTTTACTTTTAGAGATTCATTTTTAATATCAGAAAATTTCTTTCTTAATGCAATTTCTGTTAAAGAAAGTAATGCTTTTTCTTGTTTTTTAATACTAAGATTTTTTAAGTCCGTTGACTTAAAATTTTTTTGATTTTTTAATTGTTTATTTACTTGTTGAATATAATTTCGTAATGATTTAATAAAACGAATTCTTTGGAAATAAGCAAAAGTTTTTGTTTTTGATAAAGTTCCTAAAACAAAAAATTCTTGGCGTAGGTTTTCGAATTTTTTTAATGCTTGTTTTTGTAAAGATTTTAATAATTTAATTAAAACAAAAGTTTTTTGATTTTTAATTCTTTGAAGTCGAACAAGACTCCATCTTTTTTGATAGCCTACTGGAGCTTCTTTTAAAAAACCATATTTTTTAATTTGTTGTTGTTTATAATTTTTTAAATATTTGTTCCAAGAATTCATTTCTGTTTTTAAGCAATTAATAAATTTACGATTATTTTGTGCAACAAAAAGATCCACAAATTTTGTCATTCGGTTTGATTGAACCCCTCCATATTTTTTTACAATAATATTAGATGTTTTCTTTTGAATACCAAATGGAAAACCTTGATTTCTATTGTTTGTTTTATTAAATGTCTTATCGTTTGAAAATTTATTTCTTCTTAAATTTTTAGAATTTGAAACATTTCTTCGTTTCATATAAGATGTTTCTTTTCTGAAAGATTTTTTTGTTGATGTTTTAAATTCTGTTTTTTTAAATTTTCTCTTTATTTTTTTCCCTTCTTTTAACAAACAAATATTTTTTAAAAAACGTTCTTGAAAAAATTTTAAAGCTGTTTTGCGTTTCTGTAGACGTTTTGCATAAATGTTTGATTTTTTCATTCCTGTTTTTACCATTGAAGATTCTTTATTTTCAATTTCTGTAGTAGATGCTGAAAAATTATTAATTAATGAATTCATTTCTTTTGCTTTAAAAGCTGCTTTCTCTAAAAGAACTTGATTTTTAAAAACATTATGAATTAATTGAGGTTGCACTTGTAATTTTTCAACTGCGGATTTAAACATTTCACAATTTTGAGCATGAATTTGAATTCCAATTTCATAAGGAATAAAACCACGTTCAATCTTAATATGTGAAATTTTAGGAATCGTTTGAGAGCGGTTTGATTGTTTTTCCACAATTTCTGGCAATAATTTTAATAAAGTTTCACGTAAAAAACGATCTTCTAATACTGTTTGAGAATATTGATGCTTATGAAATCTTGCAAACCATTGATTTTGATGTTTTTTTGTGATTCCAACACGAAATCCTAAAGGATTAATTTTTTGACCCATAAAATAATAAAATTGAAATTTCAGTAAAACATAAAATGAAATGATCAATTTTATTCATAACAAAATTATCAAAATTTTTATTTACTGATTTTAAGAACTTTTATTAACCATTTCTTCTTTTAATTTTTTCATTTTAAGAATTAAAAATGATTAATTCATTATAACTATTATAACTTATTACTTATAGAATATGTTTAGGTTATTGAAATTTCAAATCGCTTCAATCACAAAATTATAGAGTCGACTCTATTGATTATAACTACCTATAACTAAGTGATCAAGTAGACTCCAAAATTGTCCACAATTCACCATTCAACAATATTCTCTTGTTTTTTCAATCATCAAGTTTTTCGATTCGATTTGATTCGAAAATCTTTGATTTTCTCTTTGCTTCTTCGCTTTGCGAAAGAAAGAAGCGGAATCTTTGATTCTAAGGCCAAATCTTCGATTTGATTCGAAAATCTTTGATTCTAAGATTTTAAAAAAATTCCTTTATAATATTTATAAAGATTAAAAAAATAAAAGTTCACTTTATTTAAAGTATAAAAAAATTATGGAATATATTAAAAATATTCCATAATACTGAAAAATATAATTTTTTATTAAACATAAAAACCGTATTAAATCAAAATATAATATCAAAAAATAAGAATCTAAACAAGTTTCAATATGATTCGATTCGAAAATCTTCGATTTTCTCTTTCTTTCTTCGCTTTGCTTCTTCGCTTCTTTCTTCGCTTCGCGAAAGGAGCGAAGAAAGAAGCGAGAAGAAGCGAAGAAGCGGATCAAAGATTTTCGAAAATCTGGACGTGAGGTTTTTCATCTCATCTGGCTCCTACCAAGTGTTTGCAGGCTGCCGTCCCAGGTCTTAATGATAGGCTTAGGTTGAGATCAACCTTTACGATATTCATTTCATGGTTGGTTGGTTGGTTGGTATCAACGATACCAACTTGAATCTTCGATTCTAAGAATCTCCGATTCTAAAATCTTTGATTCTTAGAATCATAGATTATCGAAAATCAAAGATTTTCTCTTTCTTTCTTCGCTTCTTTCGCTTTGCGAAGAAAAAAGCGAAGAAGCGGTCAAATCGAAGATTACAACCAACTCTTTTCATATTTTATGATTCTAAGAGGGAACGCTATCAAATCGCAGGATCGAACTTACGCTCAGTTTGGGGGGAATTTAACTCCTCCTTCTCACAGTTAAAGCTTATCCAACAAAGGATAGGCCCCCCAATGTTTGATTCCATTGGAATGGGTCACACATAGGTAAAAAACCTAGAAAAACATAATATCTTTTTAAAATTAAAATTTTATTTTGTAAAAGTAAAATTTTTTAAAGTTTCTTGACGTTTTAAAGGTCTAGTTACTAAATCTAAAATTTGACGAGCATTTGAAAATCCATGAATTTGGGAAAATGTAAATTCCACAGACCATTTTGTTGTAATCCCACGAGCCTCTAATGGATTTGCATGTGCCATTCCAGTAATTACTAAATCTGGTTGTAATTCTCGAATTCTTTGAATTTGATAATAATTATCTGGTTTTTCAATAATTCGAGGAATTGGCACATTCATTTCTAAACATGTTTTCTCAAGCAATTCTAATTCAGAAGCTTGAAATCTTCGATCCATATAAGGAATCCCAATTTCATAAACAATCATTCCACAACGAATTAAAAATCTTGCTAATGAAATTTCTAATAAATTATCTCCCATAAAAAAAACAGACTTTCCACGAATTAATTTCAAATCTTTTTCTAAACTTTGCCAAATTTTTTGTTCACGTTCTTCTAAACCTTGAGGAATAATGTTAAACACAGAACAAATTTTTTCAATCCAAGCACGTGTACCATCTGGACCAATTGGAAAAGGGGCTCCAATTAATATACATTTTCTACGGCGCATTAATGTAGTGGCTGTTCGACTTAAGAAAGGATTAATTCCACAAACAAATACATCTTTTCCTAAAGCAGGTAAGTTGACATAGTGTTGAGAAGGTAACCAACCTGATAAATCAATTCCTTGACGATTTAATTCAAAATTTAATTCAGTTGCAACTGTTGTAGGAACAGATCCAAATAAAACAAGATTTTTTTTCGTTGCCATATTTTGTTTTTCAATTAAAACATTATTATTTTTTTCTTTATTTTCTAAAGTTAAATTGGAAGCTTCGTCTCGTTTTTCAGGACAACGTTGGGCCATTGCTGATAAAACCGTATCTTCTCCTTGAGTAAAAGCATAATCCAATCCGTTAGCGCGTGCTACTACAATTGGAATTCCGATTTCACGTTCTAATCTTGGAGCCATTCCTTCTAAATCCATTTTAATAATTTCAGTTGTACAAGTTCCAATCCAAACAATTACACTTGGATTTCGATCTTGCTGAATTTGTAAACATAAACGTTTTAATTCTTTATAATCATTTAATTGAGCTGAAATATCACTTTCTTCTAATTCTGCCATAGCATAGCGAGGTTCGGCAAAAATCATTACTCCTAAAGCATTTTGTAAAAAATAACCACAAGTTTTTGTACCAATAACTAAGAAAAAACTATCTTCAATTTTTTGATATAACCAAGAAACACAACTAATGGGACAAAAAGTATGATAATTTCCAGTTTCACATTCAAAAACTAATTTTTTAGTTTCTAAAGGAGTTGGACTAAATGTAATTTTAGACATATATTTTTTATTTCTATAAATAAAAGAATTCAAAATCTATTTTTTAAATGGTTCTTATAAAATCAAAATAAGATAAAATCTTATTTTTTAAAACAATAATTTTTATCGATTCGATTCGATTCGATTCGATAATCTTTGATTATCGATATCAAAGATTATCGAAAAGTATCTTTAAACATAAAGATATAAAATATAAGTCCCTAATAATTTCTTTGCTTTTTTAAAGAATAAAAAATCAAATGGCTTTCAATTCTATTCTTTAAGCAAAAAAAAGAATATTTTGTTAAAAAAATAAAAGCAAATAAAATAATTACAAAGTTATTAAAATCATTAACAGTGTGGCTGTTAACAATTTTAATAAAAAAAATTTAATATAAATTTAATATAAATTAAATGAATCATGCTAGCAAAACTTATAATAAAAAGTTTTGCTTATAAATAATTAAATTTTTAATTTGAGTATGAAAAGTAATTAAGTTGAATAATATGTATGATTTTTAAAAAATCATATATATTATTCAATAAAAAAATAAAAATTTACCTTTTTATTTCTTCTATTTATTAAAAATAGACACAAACTTCTTACTTTTTCCAATTTTATTTATTTTCTTAAAAAATAAATAAAATGACCCTGTTTAAGAATCGATACAATAACTAGCACTAGTAAAAATTGACATGATTTAAAAACGTCTTGATTTGTTAACCTAAATCTTTTTTATTTTAAACATTTATTGTTAAAAGACAAAAAATAAAAAAAACTCGGCTTCAAAACTGTTTTAGATTTTTTCAAATCGAACAGCTCCATTTAGAATTCTTAAAAGATATATAAAAATGTTTATATTTATTATAAATAATAACATAAAAAATGTATAAAAAAAATTTTTTTATAAAAAAAAATAAAAATGCTTATCGAAAATCTTCGATTTTCGAATCGAATAAAATCGAATCAATAAAATTATTAATGAAAATTTCCAAATTTTTTTAAGGTAAACGTATTAAATTTTCAACTTTTTTTAAAAAACCTTTTTGATTTAGACGATATAATCCAATGTCTAAACATAAAGCTTGAAGTTCACATACTAAAACTTTAAAAGACTCAGGAGTTCCAATATAAATTTCATTATGTAAAAGAATATTTGACCATAAAGTCATACGTCCTGTAATATCATCCGATTTAATGGTTAACATTTCTAATAAAATAAAAGCCGCTCCATAACCTTCTAAAGCCCAAACTTCCATTTCTCCCAATCTTTGGCCTCCATATTTGGAGCGTCCTCGCAAAGGTTGTTGGGTCACTAAGGAATAAGGTCCAGTGGATCTTGCATGAAGTTTATCATCAACTAAATGCACTAACTTAAGCATATAAGAAATACCAACAGTTACTGCTTGATCAAAAGGTTCCCCATTTCGCCCATCAAAAATTTTGATTTTTCCTGGATAAATTGGATTAAAAATCCATTTTTGATTTGTTTTTAATCTTGCTTCGTATAATTTTGAAAAGACAAAACTTCTTGAAGCCTGAGCCCCATAAATTTCATCAAATGGAGTTATACGAAAAAACTCTTTTAAATATTTGGATGCAAGCCCTAATAAACATTCATAAATCTGTCCTACATTCATACGAGATGGAACTCCTAAAGGATTTAAAACCATATCTAAAGGGGTCCCATCAGGTAAATAAGGCATATCTTGTCTTGGTAAAATTTGAGAAACAATTCCTTTATTTCCATGACGTCCAGCCATTTTATCTCCCACTTGAATTTTTCTTTTTTCGGCTAAATAAATTTTAACATATTCAGGTTTCTTTAATAAATTTTTTCTTAAAATTTTAATATCAATAACCTTTGCTTTTAATCCTTTTGGGGCACGAAGAGAACTATCTTTTACTGTATCAAGTTCTTTTTCTAAAATAGTATACAATAATTTTTGATAAGGAGATTTAAATTTTTTTTGAATGGGAGTTGTTTTACCAACTAAAAGAGTTCCTTCTTCTACAAATGTACCAATTTGAATAATTCCTCTCTGATCTAAATGAGATGTTTCTTTTTCTGACAAATCAGGAATTTGGTTTGTTATTTCTTCAAATCCATATTTGGTTTTTCGAGATTCAATTTCATAACTTTCAATATGTATGGATGTATAAAGATCTTCTTTTACTAATCTTTCACTAATCAATATAGCATCTTCATAATTATACCCTTCCCAAGGCATATAAGCAATCAACAAATTTTGACCTAAAGAAAGTTCCCCAGCTTGACTTGCAGAACAATCGGCTAATAAGTCTCCTTCTTGTACCCAGTCTCCTTCAAAAACCATGGGTCGTTGAACTAAACAAGTATCTTGATTTGAACGTTGATATTTTTGTAATGAATATTTAATTATTTGATTAAGTATATTCGGAAAAAAATAAGAAACTAAATTTTATCAGACTCTGAATAATTTCTTTATTTAAAATAAAAAAACTTAAAGAAAAAAGATCATGATAATTTAGAGTTTTTATTAAAACAAATAAATCATAATTTATTTGTTGAACTTTATTATTTTTTTTTATTTTAATTTTATTTTATAAATATACGAATATTATATTTAATTATTTATTTTCAAAATAAATTTAAAAAATTTATAATTTTCTTGCCGCTTCTCTTTCTTCGCTTTGCTTCTTCGCTTTGCGAAGAAAGAAGCGAGAAGAAGCGAAGGAGCGAAGAGAAAATCTTTGATATCAAAAATCTTTGATATAGAAAATTTTTGATACCGCTTCTTCGCTTCTTTCTTCGCAAAGCGAAAGAAGCAAAGAAAGAAAGAGAAAATCAAAGATATCGAAAATCTTTGATTTTCGAATCAAATCGAATTCTAAAATTTATTTTTATATCTAACAAATAAGTTTATTTTTAGTATAAAAAAAAATATGTATTTTTTATATCAAAAAGAGACATATAATAAAATTAAAAATTTATACACATTTCTTATTAATTTGTATATAAAACAATTTGAGCCCCACTGACATAAAGAACATAACCGCTTTTGGCTGTAAGTAAAGCATGTCCTGAATCTGAAACAGCACGTGCTTCTAAGCCTGTTCCAACAAAAGGACGTTGTGGACGAACAATTGGAACTGCTTGACGTTGCATATTTGATCCCATTAAAGCTCGGTTTGCATCATCATGTTCTAAAAAAGGGATTAAAGCCGTTGCAATCGAAATCATTTGAACAGGAGAAACCCCAATAAATGAAATATAACGACGAAATGTTTGAATAAAATCTTTTCCAAATCGAACAGGAATCTTTTGTTTTGGTAAAAAATTTAATTTTGAAAGATTTAAATCTGGCGTTGCGATTTTAAAAACTTGTTCTTTTTCAGCTGAAAGATAGATTCTTCCATTGTTTTTTTGTACTTGTCCTTTATAAATTGAATAAAATGGAGTTTCAATTAATCCTTGATTATTTACTCGAGCATAAGTTGTTAAAGAATTCACTAACCCTGTATTTTTACCTTCAGGCGTTTCGATTGGGCAAATTCGACCATAATGTGAAGGATGAATTCCACGAACCGCTAATGTTGCTGTATCACGAGAAACACCTCCAGGTCCTAAAGAACTTAATCGTCTTTTATGAGTCATTTCTGATAAAGGATTAATTTGATCCATAAATTGAGACAAAGGATGAGTTCCAAAAAATTCTTTCAATGCTCCATTTATAAATTTTGGTTGAATAATTGAATTTAAAGTGGAAAATTTAAAATTTAAATCTTTTTGTTTCATATTTTTAATGTAAGGAACATTTAAGATTGAATGATTTAAATTTAAAACTGAATTTTCAATTTTTTTATTTTTAAAAGAAATTGAATTTTCAAAACGAGACATATTTCCATCGAAAAATGGACCTTTTACAATTGGCATTAAATTTCTTAAAAAGTTTTTATCGTTATTTAATTTAAAACGAATGGCTTTTTCTAATCTCATTAATCCAATCCCAAATTGCACTTGAATAAGTTCTCCAGAACTTCGTACTCGACGATTTTTTAAATGGTCAATATCATCAATTTCATAAAGACCTTTTTCAACTTTCATTAAATAATCCGTTGCTGCTAATAAATCTTGAGCAGTTAATGTAGTTTGATGAACAGACACATTTAAAGAAAGTTTCTTATTAATCGAAATACGCCCTTGTTTACTTAAATCATAAGTTCTTGGATTCATAAATTTCTTAAAAAACCATTTTCTTCCAAGTTCTAACGTTTCTTTTGTTTTATTATTTTTTTTATAATTACTTGGGCCGAATCTATGATTTAGCCTTGAATCTTCGATTCTAAAATCTTCAATTCGAAATGAAATCTTTGACTTGGCGTCGAACTTTTGATTTAAGGAAGATAAATTTTTTTTATTTGTATTTTTTAAATTGCCTTTTTTTAAATTTAAAAGTTTTGCAAGTTGAGCCCAAGCTTCAGGAGGGGTTGTTACATAAACAAATCTTTTTTTTGAATAATTTTTAGTTAATTCTTTATTAAAACTTTTTAATAAAAAATTAGGAGAGATTACAGATTGAAAAATCATCTTTTCATTAAGACCCATTCCAATTAAAAACCATAAAAGCGGAATTTTTGGTCCTTTTTTTAAACGAACCCACATACAATAATCTTTATCAATTTCAATTCTTAACCAAGTTCCTTTTAAACAAATAATATCTGCATAAAATCTTTTTGCAATCGCATTTGGTCTTGAATTCCATAAACTTCTATAAATTTCATAAAAATGTTCACGAAAATAAATTCCTGGACTACGTACTAATTGATTAACAATAACTCTTGCTGACCCATTTAAGACAAAATGACCTCTTTTGGTCATTAAAGGTAGATGTGCAAAAAGCATCCATTTTAAAAGAATAATTTTTTTATTTCGATCTGTATATTGAACCGGCACGTAAAGTTTTGAAATATAACTTTTTTGATAAAAAACCGCTTGTTGGATAGTATAACAAGGTTTTGTTAAACGATAATATTCAGGGTAAAAAAAAATTTCAATATTTTTATGGATATTTGTTATTGGATTTCTTTTTGAAAATTCTTCAATGATACCTTTTTCTAAAAAATTTAAAAAACTTTGTCTTTGTATTTCAACAAAATCTGGTAAAAAATAACGACTTTTTTTTTTTTTCATAAATCAAAAATTATAACATATTCTCTTTTCTTATTTTAATGAAAAAAGACTAAAAAACATAAAAAAATTTATTTTATAAAAACTTACAAGAAGTTTTTTATTCTTTTAGAATCTAAAAATATTAAAATTAATATAGATTTTCAAATAAATTTGAAAATTAAATGACTTAAATAACAAAAATATATATATCTTTTATTTTTATGTTATAATAAAAATAAAATTTATTCCTACACTTGTGTTTTTTTTATATTTTTTTAGAAATATAAAATTTTTTAAAATCATTAAAACAATTCATTTAATGTTTTAAAAATTTAAAGCATTTTGTTTTTTTAAACAAGAGTTAAATAACTTTATCTTTATTCAAAGATGAAAAAAGGTTGGTTGGTTGGTATCAACGATTAATAAAATGAATCTTTGATTTTCTATTCGCTCCTTCTCGCTTCTTCGCTTCGCGAAGCGAAGAAGCGAGAAGGAGCGAAGAAAGAAGCGGTCGAATCGAATCGAAGATTCTAAGTATCGTTGATACCAACCAACCAAGTTGTAATCTTTGATTACAACCAACTTGAATTGAAGATTTTCAAAAAGGAATAAAAAATTGAATTTTTCCTAAAATCAAATAATTAAATTTATTAATTGATCGTTTTTTTTAACATAAGTCCACCCCAAAGGGTCCGTTTTATACGGAAAATTTTTATTTCATAACTAATTTAATTATAAAATAACTTTATTGGATTATTGGCACCTTACTTTATTTTGTTATTTTATTTTTTATTTTTAAAAAATAAATTTTATGATTATTTTTTATTTTTTAAAAATTTTTAAAAATAAGGTGTCCTATTCAAAATATTGATTTCAAAAATTTATGACAACAAGAAAATCAACTGAAGCCATTACTTATCCAATTTTTACTGTACGTTGGTTATCTATTCACGCATTAGCTGTTCCAACTATTTTCTTTTTAGGTTCAATTACAGCAATGCAGTTTATTCAACGATAATTTTATAATCAAACTTGAAATTTCGAATTTTCTCATTTTAAATTTATTTGCATCTTAGAATCTTTGATTATCGAAAATTTTTGATATCAAAAATCTTCGATATCGAAAATCCAAGATTTTCGAATCAAATTGAATCGAATCATAAAATATGAAAAGAGTTGGTATCGTTGATACCAACCAAGGCCATATTGTTGATACGGCCTTAGAATCGAAGATTCAAGTTGGTTGTAATCTTTGATTACAACTTGAATGTATTATTCTAAGAATCATAGATTCCAACCAAGATTTTAACATCAATGATACCAACGAAGGCCAAATTCATCATTCCAACCTAGTTGGGTTGATAATCTATCTGGTTATTAATAATGTTGTTATCAATAAACAATTTCATTGAGAAATGGAAAATTTTTATGTTTAGTTATATTTTTAAACTTATACGTCAAATTTTTTAGAACTAGGCTAGATTTTTTTAATATTAAATCAATTTTTCATTTTTTAAAAGTCTTTGATCCGCTTCTTTCTTCGCTTTGCTTCGCGAAGCGAGAAGAAGCGAAGAGAAAATCAAAGATTTTCGATAAGACTTCTTGATTTTAAAAAAAGAATATATTTCATTTTAAAATCAATAAAAGAAAATTAGAAACTAGACCTATTTATTTCTTCTCTTTCTATGGCTAGACCTAATCCCAATAAACAAGTTGTTGAACTTAACCGTACTAGTCTTTATTGGGGACTATTACTAATCTTTGTATTAGCAGTATTATTTTCAAGTTATATTTTTAACTAATTTTGTACAAATTGTTAATTAATTTTTTAAAATAAAAAATTAATAATCAATTCTTTCATTTTAATTTAATAACAATTAAATATGATTGATAAAAATTTTATCATATTTAAACAAATTGTTTAAAGTTAAAATAAATAAAATTTCTTTTTAATTATTTTTTTTTACAAAACATTAAAACAAAAATTCTTTATAAAATGAAATTTTATCCTTATGCATTTGTTTGTTGTGAATATTCATTTTTTTTTGAATATTCACATTTCCTTTATAAGGCAAAAATATTATATTTGTTTTTTAATTGAAGTTATTACAATTCTTTTTATAAAAAATAAAAAATGCTATAATATTTCTGTAGAAAAAAAATAAAAGGGGATATGGCGGAATGGTAGACGCTACGGACTTAAATTTGAATAATATTTTGAGCCTTTTTAAAGTCTTTTAAAAAGTGAAAGCTTTCAAAATCAGGAAATTTTATTTTTTCAATTAAGACTTAATAAGTTTTATTTAAAAATAAAAAATACTGAGCCAATGGATTATATAAATTGTATTCCTTGCTTGGTTGGTTGGTATCAACGATTCCAACCAACTTGAAGTTTCGAATTCGATTCGATTTGATTCGATTTGATTCGAAAATCTTTGATTTTCGATATCTTTGATTTTCTCTTCGCTTTGCTTCTTCGCTTCTTTTCTTCGCTTCGCGAAGCAATAAGAAAGAAAAGAAGCGAGAAGAAGCGGAATCTTTGATTCATTTTTATGAATTATGGATTCTAATAATCCTAGGTGCAGAGACTCAATGAAAGCTACCCTTTTCAAAAAAGGGTAAAGATAGAGTCCAAAATCTAAAATAAAAATGATTTTTGAAAATCCGTTGATCTTTGCGGTCGTGAGGGTTCAAGTCCCTCTATCCCCAGTTTAACTTTTTAGACGTTTAAAAAAACGTCTTTATTTTAAAAGAAATTCTTTTAAAGAATTTAAAGAAGTGAGATTTATATGTATATATAAAATTTATAAATTTGGATTTCTGACTTAAGTCGCAAGAAAATAGAATGTATTTAAAACATTTTTATTTCCTTTTCAACTTTTTATATTTAAACTAAAAAGGAATAATTTAAGAGATTTGTTTATGTTGAATTGTTTTTTATTTAAAAGAAAATCTTGTTTATCGAAAATCTTTGATATCGATTTGATCGATTTTCAATAATCAACAATTTTCTCCGCGAAGCGGTATCAAAGATTTTTGAATCGAAATGAACTTTAAAAAAAAAAGGTTTAAAAGCAACAAGAAAATAAATATTTTTTCATTTTTAGTAAAAAGATTTATCTTTTCAAAATAAAATTTCATACGAAGCTCTTTTTTATCTTAATTTTTTAGTTTAAAAACACAAAACAACAGGATTTTATATTTAAAAATAACAATTTTTTATTTTTTATGGTAGAACCTTTACTTTCTGGAATTGTTTTAGGATTAGTTCCTGTTACTATTGCTGGTTTATTTGTTACAGCATATTTACAATATCGTCGTGGAGATCAAGCCACTTGGTAAAAATTTTTTATTTGGCACCGTTTAATTTCTTATAAATCTTAAAAAAATAAAAGAAGTTGAACTGTGCCAAATCTTTGTAATATTTATAAGGAAAAGATTTCTTTATTATATTTATTTATATTTATTAAATTCTTTATACTTATAAAAAAATCTAATATTAACGAAAATTTCTTTTTTCTTAATATTTCTTAATAAATGAAAATTAAACAATATATATATATATTATTTTAAATGAATAATTTTATACAATTTAATGCTTCTAAGGTTAAGAAATATTTTTATATAAAAATATTTCTTATCGATTCATATAAATTTTTTAAAAATTTCAATAAGATTTATAATTTTATTATAAATGTATATAAATTATTTATATTTAAATATAATTAAAAAAAAATTTTTATATTTATACCTTTTTAATTTTATATTATTTTTTTACATATAAAAAATAATCATATCAAATAAAGATTATTTTTTTTGATATGATTATTTTTTATTAAAATTATTAAATTTTTTTATAAAAATTTACTTTTTAGTTGCTGATTTTGTTGACGCTAATTTCACTCCATATTTTGAACGACTTTGTACACGATTTTTAACACCTGCTGTATCTAAAGTTCCACGAACAATATGATATCTTACTCCAGGTAAATCTTTAACCCTTCCTCCTCTTACAAGAACAACTGCATGTTCTTGTAAATTATGTCCAATTCCAGGAATATAAGCAGTTACTTCAAATCCTGATGTTAGTCTAACACGAGCTACTTTTCTTAAGGCAGAATTTGGTTTTTTAGGAGTTACTGTATATACACGCAGACAAATTCCTCGTCTTTGAGGACAAGATTTTAGAGCTGGAGCTTTTGTTTTTTTTGTGATTTTTTTTCGAGCTGTTTTAATTAATTGTTGAATAGTAGGCATACTTATAAAAAACATTTTTTGAAAGAATTTCTTAAACCAAATTTGTTTCATATTAAAATTAAAGATTGGTTGTAATCTTTGATTACAACTTGGTTGGTTGGTTGGTATCAACGATACCAACTTGAATCTTCGATTCATTTTATGAATCTATGATTTGGCCTTGAATCTTCGATTCTAAGTATCAACGATTCAAGGAGGAAATAGATTTGACCTCTAAAGTAAAAATTACTTAAGATATTATATTTGGTTATTTGATCAAATCAAATGATATCAACTATATGAAATGAATTATTGATTTAAAAAATAAATTATATTTTAAAATATAATTAAGAATGGTTTCACATTTATTTTGAAAAAAATATAAATATTAATTAATTATTAAACTTACAAGTTTAATTTATATAATATATTTGCTTTTTTATTTATAAAATAAAGTACTCATTTATCTCATTTATAATGAGTATAAAATAATTATAAAATACTTATTTTAAAATATTGGTTGGTTGGTATCAACGATACCAACTTGAATCTTCGATTCTAAAATCTTCGATTCTAAGTAAAGGATATTAGGTCCCTGACCTTCTCTAATTTTTTTTGTTAAAAAAAAAAATTCAATTTTAATTTATTTTAGAAATTAAATAAATCTCTATTTGAAATTTAAAATTTCAAATTAAAGATTATTTAATTAAAATAATAAAACATTTTATAAAAGAAATAAAAGAATTTCTTTTATAAAATGTTTTGTTTAGTTATATAACTATTTTTTTATATAACTAAAATAATATAAAACGTTTAAAAGCTAAAAACTAATGGGTCTGGGAAAAAACGGTTAATTTCAATTAATAAAGCAGCTGTTACTGTAAACCAAGCAAACGCAACAACAGGAGCTGTAGATAAATAAGTTGTAAAATCTTTCATAAATTATTTTTTATATAAAATTCTATTTTGAATTGATTTCATTACAATTAGTGAAAAGAGAAAATGAATCCATTTAATTATAGATTAGACAAATTCATTTTCATTTTAAAAATAAAACTCTTAAAAATAAGAGCTTACATTTTTAAAAAACAAATTGTATTTATTTTTTATTTGAAAATCAATTAAAAAATTTCTCTTTCTTAGTTTTTTGAAATTTTAAATTTCAAATCTTTTTTTCTTAAAAAAACAAATTAAAAATAAATATTTATTAAGTTATGGTTGAAATCTCTGATTTGTCCTAGGTTGCAATGATGCATTTAGCCTTGGTTGGTATCGTTTATACCAACTTGAATCTTTGATTCTAAGGCCGTATGAACGATACTTAGAATCAAAGATTTTCTCTTCGCTTTGCGAAAGAAGCGGAATCTTCGATTCTAAGATACTTAAATAATTTTTTTATTTATAAAAATTTTTATAAATAAAAAAATTATTTAAAATATTACTAAGATATTAGTGGTGGTCTTCTAAAGCTTCTCCAATATAAGCACCAGCTAAAGTTGCAAAAACTAATGCCTGAATTGCACTTGTAAATACCCCTAATAACATAATAGGAATAGGGATAATTAAAGGTACTAAAGCAACTAAAACTCCAACAACTAATTCATCGGCTAAAATGTTCCCAAAAAGTCGGAAACTTAAAGATAACGGCTTAGTGAAGTCTTCAAGTACGTTAATTGGTAATAAAAAGGCTGCAGGTTGTACATAACGTTTAAAATATCCAAGACCTTTTTTACGGATTCCTGCATAAAAATATGAAATTGATGTTAAAAGAGCTAATGCTACTGTTGTATTAATATCATTTGTTGGCGCAGCTAATTCTCCATTTGGAAGTTCAATTAAATGCCAAGGTAATAATGCTCCTGACCAGTTTGAAACTAAAATAAATAAAAATACAGTCCCTAAATAAGGAACCCATTTTAAATATTCTTCTTCCCCAACTTGTGTTTTTGCTAAATCACGAATAAATTCTGTTACTAATTCAGTAAAGTTTTGGAACCCTTCTGGAGTTGATTTTAAATTGCTATTTCCTAAAAATGATAATGCAAAAATAACAGCTAATACAAACCAAGATGTCATTAAAACTTGACCATGTACTTCATAAGGTCCTAATTGCCAATAAAAATGTTGACCTACAGAAACTTCAGCAATTTCTGAAAATGGGTTTAGAAAAAATTCACTCATTATTTTAATTCTTTATTTTAAAATTTTTACTTTTTAAATTTTAAATAAAATCTTTTCTCATTGCTTTTTATTTGAAATTTTTATTTTGTTTTCATATACAATGATAGAATTATTTAAAAGTTAACAACCAAATTTTTATGAACTTTTCTTTGATTTAATTATAATAATTAACTTTATCAAAAAAAGTTCAAATAATTTTTTCAGGTCACTACGCAACCTACAAGAACAAAAATATTAAGAAAAAAATATATTATATATAAATTATATTTATTTTTTTATATTGTAATAATATTAAAATTTTATTTTTATTTGCATTTTTTTTTATAAAAGATATTTTTTTTTAAATAAACATATATTTGCTTTTATTTTTATAATATTTTTAATGATTTTTTTAAATTGTTGAAAAAAATCAACAATTTAAAAAAATCATTAAAATTTTTTTATAAAGATGAACCTAAGCCAACATATGAACCATAGAAGAAAATTGCTAATAAACCAATAGCAGCTGTTCCAACTAATGTACCAATTAACCATAATGGAATACGTCCAGTCGTTCCTGTATTAGACATAAATAAAAATGAAATCTAAAAATTTGCAGTAATATCAAAAACAAAAAAGTACATTCACTTTTTATGCAATTCTTTAATATAAATAAAATATAAAGAAAGAATAAAAACATAAAAAATTCTTTTGACTTTGAAAAAAATTTAAAATATTGTTTTTGGGAGCTTTGAAAAAAAAATGAAAATTTTAATGGATAAAAAAAATTTTTAAACAAATTCAATAAAGCAGCCAACTGTTTTTTAAGATTTAAATAAAATCGTATAAAAAATTGATAAATTGATTAAAAAAAAACACGAATGTACTCAATAAGTCTTTTTTATCTATAAAATAAGATTTATTTTGGAATGGATCCAATTAATTAAACGGTTAAAACCATAAATTGTAATGATTTTTTTGTTTTTTTCTTATTGAGCTTCCTTATACCTTAGTTTTAAACTAAAATCTAAAGTATAATCACGTTTCATACAAAAAAAATAACAAAAGTATTAAAAATTTGTATTTTTTAATCCTTTATTAAAGATAAAATCTTTACTTTTTTTAAATTATTATATTTTTTTATTAAAAAACAAACTAAAATTTTTATTTATCTTAATTATTGTTTTTTATTTAAAAAATATAATTAATAATTTTTAAATAAAAGTGGAAATTTAAAAATTTCTTTTCGAAAATCTTTGATATCGAAAATCGAAGATTTTCGAATCGATAAAAAGGAAAGCTTATTAAAGATTATCTTTAAAAATTTTATTTCTTAAAATTTGTTTTTTTATTATAAATAAAAATACAAAATGAAAAAAGATAAGCTTAGTAAATTGTTTTTAAAAACAATTTACCTTTTCTTAATTTAAGATATTTTTGTATGAATTCGTGTCGCACCCACTTAACCAAATAAAGATAACTCCTAATTGTCCAAAGTGTGCACTAAAAACTTTTCTTGAAATTTCTTCTAAATCACTTGTATGACTATCAAAGTCATGTGCATCTGCGTGAAGATTCCAAATCCAAGTTGTTGTATTTGGTCCTTTTGAAAGTGTTCTTGAAAAATGTCCAGGTTTAGTTGGGTTTATGATATTGAAATGAAAAAATGAATTAAACCTTATCATTGGATTTGTTCTTCCTTATTTGAAATTTTAAATTTCAAAGAATCATAAAATATGAAAAGAGTTGTAATCAAAGATTACAACAAAAGTCGATTAAATGAATTTTTATAATAAAATTCAAACAATTTTATTTTTTTGAAAAACACAAGCAAATTTTAAGTATTCAAATTTTTAATACAAATCCCCTAAGAACCATACATGCTCTTTTAAAAGCATATGGCTCACATACTCTAATTAAATAAAAAAATAGCCTTTTAAATTTATTAATTTACTGAATTGACCAATAAAAAGTTTAATAAAAATCTAAATTTTTTTATAAAAAAAAATGGTTTTATTCATCTTTTCGAAAATCAAAGATTTTCGAAATAAAAAGCTCCTTATTTTTTAAATAAAAAACTTAAAAATTGTTTAGAATCATAGATTCAAGGGAGAATATATCTTTTATTCTTTTATTTATAAAAGAATAAAAACTTTTTCAACCTAGATTATTTTAATATAAGTATTAAAAAAAGTTTTAAAAATATTATAGAATTATTTTAATATTATAACAAAAAAATTTATTTGTTATTCAATTTTTAGAAAAGGTTGGTTGGTATCAATGATACCAACTTGGGCCAAATCATAGATTTGGCCTTGAATCTGCGATTCTATTCGAAAATCTTTGATTTTCTCTTCGCTTTGCTTCGCGAAGCGATAAGAAGCGGAATCTTCGATTCTAAGTATCAACGATTCAAGGAAAAATTTAATATTTTTAATTATATAAAGATAAAGTCTTTATATTTTACAATAAAAAACTTTATCTTTATATAATTAAAAATAGAAAGTTACAATTTTTCATATTTTAAGTTGTAAACAACAACAAATAAAAATTGTATATGAAATCTTTCTGTAAAAAATTATAGAGCGTTACCACGAGGTAAAACTTCTTCTGGGAATACTAATTTCTCATGTGGTTGGTCTTGAGCCGCCATCCAAGCACGAATACCTTCGTTAAGAAGAATATTTTTAGTATAGAATGTTTCGAACTCAGGGTCTTCAGCTGCACGGATCTCTTGTGAAACGAAGTCATAAGCTCGTAAGTTTAATGCAAGTCCAACTACTCCAATCGCTGACATCCAAAGTCCAGTTACTGGAACTAATAACATAAAGAAGTGTAACCAACGTTTGTTAGAGAAAGCTACTCCAAAAATTTGAGACCAGAAACGGTTTGCAGTTACCATTGAATATGTTTCTTCAGCCTGAGTTGGGTTAAATGCACGGAAAGTGTTTGCACCATCTCCATCTTCAAATAAAGTGTTTTCAACAGTAGCCCCATGAATTGCACATAATAAAGCAGCTCCTAAAACACCAGCAACCCCCATCATATGGAACGGGTTTAATGTCCAGTTATGGAAACCTTGGAAGAATAAAATAAAACGGAAGATAGCTGCTACACCAAAACTTGGTGCAAAGAACCATCCAGACTGTCCTAAAGGATAGATTAAGAAAACTGACACGAAAACAGCAATCGGTGCTGAGAAAGCAATTGCGTTATAAGGACGTAAGTTTACAGAACGAGCAATTTCAAATTGACGTAACATGAAACCAATAAGACCAAATGCTCCATGAAGAGCTACAAAAGTCCATAAACCACCTAATTGACACCAACGTGTGAAATCTCCTTGAGCTTCAGGACCCCATAAGAATAATAAAGAGTGAGCCATACTGTTTGCTGGAGTAGATACAGCAGCTGTTAAGAAGTTACAACCTTCTAAATAAGAAGTTGCTAAACCATGAGTGTACCAAGAAGTTACAAATGTAGTTCCTGTTAACCATCCTCCTAAAGCAAAGTATGCACAAGGTAATAATAAAAGTCCTGACCAACCTACGAAAACAAAACGGTCTTGACGAAGCCAGTCATCTGCATCATCAAACCATGTACGTTTTTCTTGATATGAGCTACCAATCGCAATAGTCATTACGCGATCTCCAATTATAATTTTATAGAGTTCATCTTTACGTTCAAAAGAAAAAGTAAATTTATTAAAAATTAAAACCAATAATATATATATACTATAACATGAAATT
>Ga0247843_1001798_pt1 | contig 41570 bp, 35 predicted proteins | sample LaCruzMarch2017__FD_192420 | JGI IMG/M metagenome (GOLD analysis project Ga0247843, IMG submission 192420) | Freshwater microbial communities from meromictic Lake La Cruz, Castile-La Mancha, Spain - LaCruzMarch2017_8m | ecosystem: Environmental > Aquatic > Freshwater > Lake | place: Spain...
AGTGAAGGCATATCTAAAATGGAAGAACCAATTCCCCAAACCCATCTCATGGCAATTCACCAACGAAGAAGCACGCATCAAACTCAAGTCGCTCTATCCGGCGATTTGAGTTTTACGGAATACTAGCGACCCTCACCACCCTCGGACTCGACCAGAACACGATCGTCGTCCTATGGGGGGATCACGGCTGGGCCCTCGGCGAACTGAGCGTCTGGGGCAAGCACACCACCCTCGAGGAATCGCTGCGCAGCCCGCTGGTGATCCGCGTCCCCGGAATGCCACAACCCGGCGTCGCGTCCCAATCGCTGGTCGAAGCCATCGACATCTACCCCACGCTCGCCGATCTCTGCAACGTCCCGATCCCGGTGGTAGAAGGGCGCAGCTTCACCCCCGCGCTGCTCGACCCCGCGCTTCCCGCCAAGGCCACCGCCCTCAGCTACTGGAACCGCAACGGCACCCACGGCTACTCGCTGCGCACCGAGCGCTACCGCATCGTGCGCTGGGGCAGCGATCCGCTCGCCCCGGTGCAGGTCGACCTCTTTGACTACCAAGCCGACCCGGCCGGATCGCAAAGCGTCACCGCCAGCCAACCGCAAATCGTGAGCGATCTCTTGAAATTGCTTCCATGACAGGAAGCGGGGATCGATTCCTGACAGGTGCCCTCCCTTGCGAGGTATTGGTCAGTCCGCGCTCGACCCATTCAGAGACGCCCGGGCTGCCCCGCTGACGGGGTGATCCGATCCTGCTCGCAGCCGGATCGGGAGATCGCACCAATTTCAATCCATCGCATGAAGACCGATCCATTCGCATCGCTGGCCTTGGGCATTGTCCTGGCCACCGGATTCATTCAGCCGGCGTCCGCAGGATATCCGGGCTGGCGTCATTCCGGGACCCTCCACCTGCTCACCACGCCCGATGGCGCGAATTTGCCGGCCTCCGCCTCGCTAGCGGATTTCCCGGTGCTCGTCCGCTTGGACAAGGACTGGTTCAACTTTGGCGAGGCGAAGCCCGATGGATCGGATCTGCGCGTCTCCAGCGCCAGTGGCGAACCGTTGTCCTATCAGATCGAGGAGTGGGACGCCGGCAAGGGGGCCGCCAGCATCTGGGTGCGGGTTCCCAGCATCAAGGGGAACGCGGTTCAGCCACTCAAGCTCCACTGGGGCAAGGCGGAGGCTGTCTCCGAATCGAATCCAAAGGCGGTTTTCAACCCATCGAACGGCCACCTCAGCGTGTGGCACATGAGCGACCCGGTGGTGGACGACGCCGGCGCAACAGACTCCAAGGACCAGGGAACCACCGCCACCGGCGGCATCGTCGGACAGGCCCGGCATCTCGCGGGCGGGCAGGGCATCTTCGGCGGCGACAAGATCACGACCTATCCCTCGGGCACCGGGCCGATGACGACGGAGGCCTGGTTCCGCGCCGAGCAGACGAACGGCACGGTGCTGGCATGGGGCGAGGAAAAGAGGCCCTGCAAGATCATGATGAATTTCGGGAGTCCACCGAGCATCGCGATCCAGTGTTACTTCGCCGACGTGGAAGCCAAGTCACCGCTGGCGCTCAACCGGTGGTATCACGTGGTCCACACCTATTCGGAAAAGGATTCACGGGTGTATGTCAACGGAGTGCTGGACGGGACTTCGACGCCGCTGCTCGACCTGCCCGCGACATCGCGCCTGTGGATCGGCGGATGGTACAACAACTACAAGTTCGTCGGCGACATTGACGAGGTGCGGATTTCCAACGTGGCACGCCCGGCGGACTGGGTGAAATTGCAGTATGAGAATCAGAAGCCGCTGCAGACGCTGGTGGGGCCGCTGGTGAGGGCGGGTTCGGAGTTCGCGGTCGCGCCGGCCTCGGCGACCGTGATGGAGGGCAAGACCGCGACCTTTTCCGCGCAGGCCGGCGGCGCGCTCAAGCTCTACTGGGTGCTGAAGAGCGAGGGTGTTGAAACCTTGGTGGCGGCCGACCGCTTCGCGTTCTCGTTCGACGCGGGGCGTGTCACCGCGGACCGGACGGCGACGCTGCAATGCAAGGCGGTCTATCCCGACGGGGTGCGGACCAAGGACATTCCGATCACGATCAAGGAGGACATTCAGGAGCCCGAGTTCACGCTCGAGGCACCGGCCTCGTGGGACGGGCGGGCGACCGTCGAAGTGGTGCCGCGGATCAAGAACCTCGACGCGATGAAGGCCAAGGGGGCCGGGGAGATGAAGGTCGAGTGGAAGGTCGAGCCGTTCGCGGTGATCAAGGAAATCGTGCCGGGGAAACTCGTTCTCAAGCGCAGTCAGAACAGCGGGAAACTGACCGTGACGGCGACCATCCACAACGGCGGCGAACCGGTCAAGAAGTCGGCGGGCATCGTTGTCACCGAGCCCGCGAGCGACCCTTGGGTGGCCTGGACGCCCGGGAAGGACGAAAAGCCGCAAGACGGCCAGTTCTATGCCCGTGATGACAAGAACGAAGGCACCTTGTTTTACAAGGGCACGCTCGAAGAACCCGCCGACACGGTGTTTCTCAAACTCTATGCCGACGACAAGCTGGAGAAAACCGAAAGCCTCAAACTCCCGGCGGACAAGTCCTACGCGTTCGCCGTGAAACTCAAACCCGGGCTGATCAAGGACAAGGTCGAGTTCGGCAGCAAGATGGGCGCGGCGGAAAAAGTGCTCAACACCGTGGGCAACATCGTCTGCGGGGATGCCTATATCATCCAGGGTCAATCCAACGCGCTGGCCACCGATACCGGTGAGAAATCGCCGCCGGAAACCAACGAGTGGATCCACAGCTACGGACGCCCCTCCCCAAACGGCAAGGAATCCACCGAGAACCTGTGGTGCCTTCCGGTTTGGAAAGCGTCGAACGGTGAAAAAGCCGAACTCGGCTGGTGGGGCATGGAACTGGCCAAGCGCCTGCTCGCAAGCCAGAAAGTCCCCGTGTTCATCGTCAACGGAGCCGTCGGCGGGACCCGGATCGACCAGCACCAGCGCAACGAAGCCGACCCGACCGACCTGACCACGATCTACGGTCGGATGCTCTGGCGGATCCGGCAGGCCAGGCTGACCCACGGCATCCGCGCGATCCTGTGGCACCAGGGGGAAAACAACCAGGGCTCGGCGGCCCCCACCGGGGACTACGATTGGAAGTCCTATCAGGATTACTTCATCGAAATGTCCTCGGGCTGGAAGCGGGATTTCCCCAACCTCCAGCACACCTATGTGTTCCAGATCTGGCCGAACTCGTGCAGCATGGCCGGCAACGGTGGCGGCGGAGACCGGATCCGGGAGATCCAGCGGACCTTGCCGCAGCTCTATTCGCACCTGAGCGTGATGTCGACGCTCGGCATCCAGCCGCCCGGCGGCTGCCATTTCCCGCTGGCCGGCTGGGCGGAATTCGCCCGCCTGATCCAGCCGCTGATCGAGCGGGACCTCCACGGCAAGGCACCCGCCGGACCGGTCACCCCGCCCGATCTCATGCGGGCCTACCATCCGGGCGGCGCGAACGACACGATCGTCCTGGAATTCGACCAGCCGGTGGTCTGGATGGATTCGCTGGCCAGCCAGATCTATCTGGACGGGGAGAAGGGTCGGGTCGCCTCGGGCAGCGTGACCGGCAATGTGATCACCCTCAAGCTAGCGAAACCCGTCGCCGCCGCCCGCGTGACCTATCTCAAGGAAACCGCGTGGAACCAGGACAACCTGATCTTCGGCAAGAACGGTATCGCCGCGCTGACTTTCTGCGAAGTGCCCGTCCTGCCGCAAGAGCCGCCCCGCTAACCGGATCTCAGCAGCCCGCGGGTGACTCCGGTTTGTCCCAGCATGTTCCGCGAGATCGCGGGCGTGCTCCTCGGGTGCGGTCAAACCGCGCGCTTGACCCTTCGTAATCAAGCGTCCAGCGTGTCCGCCCGCCGCGGCCAAGAGGCTCCGGCATTCCACCATAAGACCACCTCATCGCCATGGCCGCGAAGATCTATACCAACAAGGACGCGACGCTCACGCCGCTCAAGAAGAAGACCCTCGCCGTCATCGGCTTCGGTTCCCAAGGACACGCCCACGCTCTCAACCTGAAGGACAGCGGGCTCAAGGTCATCATCGGACTCTACCCGAAGTCGAAGTCCCGCGAAGTCGCCAAGAAGCTCGGCTTCGAGGTCATGGACACCGCCGAGGCCGTGAAAGCCGCCGACGTGATCTTCGTCGCCGTGCCCGACACCAAGATCGCCGCCGTCTACAACAAGGACATCGCCGCGAACCTCACCAAGGGCAAGACCCTGCTGTTCTCCCACGGCTTCGCCGTTCACTTCAAGACCATCGAAGCACCGAAGGACGTCAACGTCATCATGGTCGCCCCGAAGGGCCCGGGCCACACGGTCCGCAGCCAGTTCGTCGACGGCAAGGGCGTTCCCGGCCTGATCGCCGTGCACAACGATGCCGACGGCAAGGCCAAGGAGATCGCGCTCGCCTGGGCCCGCGGCGTCGGCTGCACCCGTGCCGGCGTGTTCGAAACCAACTTCCGCGAGGAAACCGTGACCGACCTCTTCGGCGAACAGTGCGTCCTTTGCGGCGGCGCTTCGGCGCTGGTGAAGGCGGGCTTCGAAACCCTGGTCGAAGCCGGTTATCAGCCGGAAATGGCCTACTTCGAGTGCCTGCATGAGCTCAAGCTGATCGTCGACCTGATGAACGAAGCGGGCATCGCCGGCATGCGGTTCTCGATTTCCGAGACCGCCGAGTGGGGCGACGTTTCGGTCGGACCGAAGATCATCGACGCCGGCGTCAAGAAGCGCATGCAGAAGCAGCTCAAGGAGATCGAGTCCGGCAAGTTCGCCAAGGAGTGGATCGCCGAAGCAACCACCGGAGGTTACAAGAAGTTCGACGCCATCCGCAAGGCCGAAGCCTCCCACCAGATCGAGAAAACCGGTGAGAAGCTCCGTTCCACGATGAGCTGGATCAAGCAGAAGAAGCTCAAGAAGGGTGCCACCCAGGCGAGCTACGTGTCTTCCTCGAAGTAAGAACCGTTATTTCCCGAAAGCCCGGCCCCCGCGAGGGAGCCGGGCTTTCTCGTGGGTATGGATTGGGTCATGCGGCTCCTTGCGGGCACCCTCATGTCCCGCTCCCTTCCGGATTCAAGCGGAGCCGCTTTCGGAAAACACCCCGCTCAGAACATCCCTTCCAGCCGCTTGGTATCGACACCTTCCTTGCCCATCAGGACGAAGACCCAGTCGTCGTCGCTCCAGCGGGCGGCCGTCCAGCTGCCGTGCTTCTTGATGTCCGGCTTGCCGGTCTGCGGCAGCTTGCACTTCACGTCGCAGCGCTTGAAGACCACCAGATGCACGACGTCATTCTCCTGCTTGAAGCAGACGAGCGCACCGCGCTTGCCGCCGATCTCCAACTCCCGGCAACCGAGCCCGGGGACACCCTTCAGACCCTTCGGGAGACAGCGGGTCGGGCACGGGAGCTTGGCGGACTTGAGATGATCGAACAGCGCGTGGTGATCGGGATTCTTCAGATCGAGGGTGAATCCAGGAGACTCGAAAGCCTTGATGAATCCGGATTCCACGACGCTGATCGTCAGTAGATTGCCGGCCTGAACCACGCCGCCCGATGCCGGGACTTTTACGAGCTGCGGTTCGGGCGGCTTCGAGCCCGGACCGGAAAGCAGGAACGCCAAAGCAATCCCCGCGGCGGCGGCGGTCGGCAGGCCGAAGCGCCACAAGATCTTATGGGATGCCGGCTCGGGCGCGAGGGTCCGCTCCATCGCGGCAAGGATTTCCCCGCGCAGACCCGGCGGCGGCACCACGGCCGCCATCGCCCCGATCACACAGACGTCGAACGCGTCCGGTTGACCCGTGCCATCGCCGCGCTCGACCGCCAGACCCGCCAGGATTTCCTCCCGCAGCGAGGCGGGGATGCTCACCGCCACGAGCGCCTTTGCGAAGCCGGCATCGCTCGCACGCTCGCGCGCCAGCCACTCGCCAAGTTCGCGGTCCTTCGCCGCCCAGGCCAGCGCCTCGGCGAAGTCGGGGTTCTCCGCATCCGCACCGTCGGGGCGGAAGCAACGGAGAATGAATCGGGCTTCCTCCTTATCCATGGTTCGATTTCAAAGCCTCCGGTTGGAGTTGCAGAATGTTTTTCGGGGCGGTCGATGGCTCCGACGTCATGCGCCGTCGCAGCATTTCCTTCGCCCGGGAAATCCGCGACATCACGGTGCCGATCGGCACGTCGAGGATCTCCGCGATCTCCTTGTAGCTATGCTGCTGGAGATAGAAAAGGGCAAGCGGGGCGCGGAAGTTTTCATCGAGTTCGCCCAGCAACTCGAGCGCGCGCTGGCCGTCCATCGTGCGCTCGGTGTCGTCGTCCTCCGACGAAATCCGGCCCGCCATCTCCTCCGTCAGCTCCTCGTCGCTGTAGCGCTTGGCCTTCCGGGCGAGCGACAGGAACTCGCGGTGCAGCGTCGTGAACAGCCAGGTCTTCGCCTTGTCCCGCTCCTTGAGCTGGTGGCCTTTCTGCGCCCAGATGCAAAAGGTCCCCTGAACCAGATCGGCCGCGGTGTCGGCGTTTTTCGACAGCGACATCGCGAAGCGGTAAAGCGCTTCGTAATGGGCGTCAACGAGCTGTTGGAATTCGGACATCGGACCCTGCTAGGAGTGTCACCCATTGCGGTTATTCCGCAATTTTCCATCGCGCCATCCGGCGATCCGCCCCAGCGTGATGCCATGAAACGGCTGCTTTTCCCGTGTCTCCTGTTCGCCTCGCCGCTCCTCGCTGAAGAAGGCTTCTCCATCAAGGGCGCGTCCGACCCGATGACGATCCACGTCGAGCTGGACGGGAAGCCCTACACCGCCTTCCGCACCGACTCCAAGGTTCCGTATTGCTCCCCGCTGATGTCGGCCTCCGGCGCCGTGCTGAGCCGCCGCTGGCCGATGGAGAATGGCTTCAAGGAAGACCAGGACCATCCGCACCACCGCTCGTTCTGGATGAGCCACGGCAACGTCAACGGCCACGACTTCTGGGCCTGGCAGTTCGGCAAGGACCCGAAGATCGAGTTCAAGAAGGTCGGCGAGATCAAGAAGGACTCTTTCACTGTTGAACTTGCCTGGACCGCCGGCGGCGCGACCCATCTCACCGAGACACGGACCTACGCGTTCAAGAAGATCGACGCCAAGACCACGATGATCGACTTCACTTCGAAGCTCGTCGCGGCCGATGGCGACGCGACCTTCGGCGACACCAAGGAGGGCTTCTTCGCGATCCGCGTCGACCGCACCCTGCGCCAGAAAGGCCCGGTCGCGAAGGGCGCGATCGCCGACTCCGAAGGCCGAAAGGACGGCGCCACCTGGGGCAAGCGCTCGAACTGGGTCGCCTTCACCGGCCCGGATGAAAAGAACGAGCCGGCAGTGATCGCCGTGCTCGATCACCCCTCGAACCTCCGCCACCCGACCTGGTGGCACGCCCGCGACTACGGCCTCCTCGCCGCGAATCCCTTCGGCATCCACGATTTCGAAGGCAAGAAGGAAAAGACCCTCGGCAATCACGTCCTGAAGAAAGGCGAGTCGCTCGTCTTCCGTTACGGAGTGGTGCTCCATCACGGCAGCCTCGACTCCTCGAAACTGCCGGAGCTCTGGCAAGACTTCTCCAAAAACCCATGAACCGCCGCCATTTCCTCAGCACCTCCGCCTTCGCCGGCACCTGGTCCCTGCTTTCGCCGCTCGCCCGCGCCCAGGGTGCGAACGAGGAACTCCGCGTCGCGGTGATCGGTCTCAACGGCCGCGGCGGAAGCCACATCGACGGCATTCTTTCCGCGAAGGGAGCCCGGCTCGTCGCGCTCTGCGATTGCGACTCGAAGGTGCTCGCCCGGAACGTGGACAAGCTCGACAAAAAGGGCGTCAAGGTCGCGGCTTATGCCGACTATCGGAAGTTGTGCGAGGCGAAGGACATCGACGCCGTGTGCATCGCCACGCCGAACCACACCCACTGCCTGATCGCCATCACCGCCGCGGCGAACGGCAAACATGTCTATGTCGAGAAGCCGGTTTCCCACAACGTCTGGGAAGGCCGCAAGCTGGCCGAGGCGCAGGCGAAATACGGCAAGATCATCCAGCACGGCTTCCAGCGCCGCTCCGAGACCTGCTGGGAAGAGGCCTTCGCCTGGCTGAAAGAGGGCAATCTCGGCAAGCTCACCCTCGCCCGCGGCTTCTGCTACAAGCCGCGGCCGTCGATCGGCAAGGTCGATGCCCCGAAGAAGGCTCCGGCCGAGGTCGACTACGACCTGTGGGCCGGCCCGCGCGAAACCGCGCCGGTGAAGCGCCGGCAGTTTCACTACGACTGGCACTGGCAGTCGACCTACGGCAACGGCGACCTCGGCAACCAGGGCCCGCACCAGCTCGATGTCTGCCGCTGGGCGCTCGGCGACCCGAAGGAACTCCCAAAGTCCGTCATCTCCTGCGGCGGGCGTTTCGCCCATGACGATGACGGCGACGTCGCCAACACCCAGATCGTGTTTCTCGGCTACGAGCCCGCGCCGATTCTGTTTGAAGTCCGCGGCCTCCCGAAGAAGGGCGTCGACTACAAGTCCGGCATGGATGACTTCAAGGGTCAGCAGATCGGCAACCTCATCGAATACGAAGGCGGCTGGCTGGCCGGCGGCCACGGACCCGGCTGCGCCGTGTTCGATACCTCCGGCAAGAAAGTGAAGGAATTCAAGGGCGGCCGCTCGCACTTCCAGAGCTGGGTCGATGCGATCCGTTCCGGCAAACAGGACCCCATCCACTCCGCCGAAAGCGGCCACCTGTCCTCGGCCCTCGCCCACATCGGCAACATCTCGTGGGACCTCGGCCAGGGCGCTGGCGCATCCGCAATCCAGGAAGCATTCCCCCACCCCGCCGCCGCCGATGCGGTGGAACGCATGGCCGCCCACCTCGCCGCGAATGGCGTCGATCCTGCCAAGCAACCGGTCCGTCTCGGGGCTGCGCTCACCCTGGACGGGGCCAAGGAAACCTTCACCGGCCCGCAGGCCGACAAGGCCAACGCCCTGCTCAAGGGCAGTTACCGCAAGGGCTTCGAGATCACGGTCTGAACACCCGGAACGCGGAAGTCATTTCGCTCGACGCGTTCCAAGGCAACTCGCGCGGAATGAATTGCCTCCGGCCATCTCCGCTTCGCTCCGGTTCCGCGCTCCCAGTTTCGCATCAAACTACCACAAACCTCGTAGATACCCCGCGTCCACCGTCACCAGCGATTCCTCGATCCGGTCCGGCTTCTCCGGTTCCAAAGACTCCGCCGGATGGGTCGTGGTCACCGCCAGCGACTTCATCCCGGCCGCCTTGGCCGCCCGGATCCCGACGAGGGCGTCCTCGATCACCACGCAACTTGCAGGCTCCGCACCGAGCTTCGCCGCCGCCTTGAGGAAGACCTCAGGGTCAGGCTTGCCACGCGTCACGTCTTCGGATGCGGCGATGTCTTTGAAGAACCCGCCGAGCCCGGTGATCTCCAGCACACACTCGACATTCGCCCGCGGGGTCGAAGTGCCGATCGCGCAGGGAATCCCCTCCGCAGCGAGGTCTTCCAGCAGGCCTACAACCCCGGGCAAAGGCTCGATCCCTTCCGCTCTCAAAATTTCCCGGTAAAGACCTTCCTTCCGGTCGCCGAGCTGCTGGATCCGCTCGCGGTCACCCTCTTCCGCCCAGCCAAGGAAGGGCAGGATGCTTTCGTTCCGCTGGCCAAAGGTGGCGACAAAGGTCTCCCGCGTGAGTTCTTTCCCAAGCTCCGCCGCGAGCGCGAACCAGGAGCGCTCGTGGGCTTCGTGGGAGTCGATCACCACGCCGTCGAAATCAAAGATCACCGCTGCCAAGGCCATGCGCGAAACATGGGTCCCGGCACCACCGCTGGCAAGCGACAGCACCTGCTGAAACTTGTCCGTCCCTCTGCGGTCCTACTTCGACGAGTGACCCGCCCCCCCCGCTTGGCTCAGGCAAATACCGCGGTCGCGGGCTTGCCCTTGTTGCCGACGGTGAACGGCCGGCCGCTCGGGCTCATCACGCCTTGCTCGATCGGCATGCCGCAGGCGTAGGCGACGGTGGCGTGGAGGTCGCCGACACTGACCGGATCGCTGGCGACGTGTCCGCCAGCAGCGTCGCTGGCACCATGGACGAAGCCACGCTTCGCCCCGCCACCGGCGAGGACGCAGGAGAAAACTCCCGGGTGGTGGCCGCGGCCGCTGCCATCGAACTGCGGCTTGCGGCCGAATTCGGTGGCGACGACCACCATGGTGCTTTCCAACAGGCCGCGCGATTCGAGATCGCTGATGAGGGCGGCGAAGGCGGTGTCGAATTCCGAGCCCCGGTCTTCCATCCCACCCTCGATGTCCTTGTGCATATCCCAGCCGCCGCTCTCGACCTCCACATAACGGACGCCGCCCTCGACCAGGCGGCGGGCGAGGAGGCAGCCTTGGCCGAAGCGGTTCGTGCCGTATTTCGCACGCAGGTTCTCAGGCTCCTTCTTGAGATCGAAACACTCGAGATCCTTGCCCTTCATGAGGCGCAGGGTGCTTTCGTAGAAATCATTGTAAGCGGCCACGCTGCTGTCCTTCACGCTGCCGTTGAATTTCCGGTCCATGTCGCTCAGGAGCGCGAGGCGCTGCTCCATGATGCTGGCGTCGGTGGTGGAGACCGCGTTCGGGAGCCCCTCGCCGGGGTCGAGGATCGGCAACGGACTCATGGTGGCGGGGAAAAATCCGTTGCCGTGGTTGGACGGGCGGTTGACGCAGACGCTGCTGGGCAGGGTCGGATGGCTGGGTCCGAGGTAGTTCTGCGCCCAAGCACCGAGCGTCGGATGGACGATGGTGCCGCGCTTCTCGAAGCCGGTGCGCATCAGGTAGCGGGCGGGCTCGTGGACGCCGACCTTGGCGGTCATGCTGCGGATGACGGTGATCTTGTCGGCCACTTTCGCGGTTTCCGGCAGGTAGGAGGAAACCTGAAACCCCGCCTTGGTGCTCACCGCGCTACCGGGGCCCTTCGACGCACCGGTCTTGGGATCGAAGCTGTCGATCTGGCTCAGTCCGCCTGACAGCTGGAGCATGATGACCGCCTTGGCCTTGCCAAATCCCGGGCCACGGGCAGCGGCCGGATTGGCTGCGACCGCCTCCGCGGCAAACAGGTTCTCACCGGGCAGATACGGCAGCAGGCTGATGCCGAAGGCCGCCTGTGCCATGCGCTCGACGAACGAGCGGCGGGAGATTTCATTGAACCGGAGCAGATCGGATTTCATGGTGGTTCGAGCGTGGGGATCAGGGGACGAAGAGGAATTCGCGGGAATTCAGAAGCACCCATGCGAGGTCGGCGAGGCCGAGGCCCTTGCCCATCGCGGCGGTGGCGATCGTGGTTTCCTCGGGGGTGGGTTGGCGGCTCAGGAAACTCAGGTAAAGCGATGAAACCTGTTCGGCGGGCTTTGCCGACTTCTTCGCGGAGACCAGCGCCTTGGAATCCCCGGTGATCATTTCCTGCACCGGACCATTCATGAGCTGAAGCATTTGGGGCACGCTGCCGTCCGTCGTGTTCGTGTCGGAAACGAGCCGGTCGCTCTGGCCGAACAGCCGCAGGAAATGGTTCTCCGGCGCGGGCTGTTGCAACTCGCTGGCCCGCGCGAGAAGCAGGCCGGAGCGGATTTCCGGTTTGCCTCCTTCATAGAACCCGACAAGGGCGCGGGGATTGATACTGCCGCCTTTTTTGCCACCACCGCCGGAACGCATCGGGATACCATCGGCCTTCAGTTCCGCGAGCACCCTCGTGACGGTCGCCGCATTGATCTGGTTGTCGGGAATGACCGTCTTCTGGAGATTGTCGCCGCGCCGCAGCAAAAGCTGGTCCGCCTCGTCACCCGAGGTCACCGTGACGATGGAATCCCACGCCTGCTCCGCGCTCATCCGGCGGAGCGTGGGACCCTGGAAACGGAACATCTTTGGATCCTCCGGAGCCTCGCTCGCCCGGCGCTGATAGGCTGCGGTGTTGAAAAGGATGCGCTGGAACTCCCGCAAGTCGAACTTCGCCTGCTTCATGTAGGTCGTGATCTGCGCCAACAACTCGGGGTTGCTGGCCTGCGACGGATCATCCAGATCTGAAACCGGCTCCTGCACGGCGATGCCGAAGACCTTCCGCCACACCCGGTTGGCGATGTTGGCGGCGAAACGGGGATTTTCCGGATGCACCATCCACGCGGCGAATTCATTGCGAAGTTTCGACGGCTTCACGTCGTCCATCGGAAAGGCGTCGTTGGCCTTCGTGGTCTCGGTCCAGCGGATCAGCTCGGGTTTCACGGGTTCACCCGGCTTCGCATCCTTGTATTGATAGTCCTCCGGAAACTTCAGGTGATTCGAGGGAAGATCGACCAGATTGTAGGCATTCCCCACCAACAGCATCGCCACCTGTTTCTGGTTGGCCATCGGAATGTCCCCGCTCTTCGCCAGACGGCGCGACGTCCTGTAAACATCCTCATGATACCCGTCCGTCGCTCCGAAGAATGCCGCCATGCCGTAGAAATCCCGCTGCGACCAGTCCGCGAACGGATGGTCATGGCATTGCGCGCAGGAAACGTTCGCCCCGAGAAATGTCGTTAGAAGATTGGAAACCCCGTCGAGCGGCATTTGCGCGTCGCGCAGGAGGAACCCGGCCGCGCCGTTCTCGTTGAGCTTGCCGTCCGCAGTCAGCATGTCGCGCACCATCACGTCCCACGGCAGGTTCATGGCGATCTGGTCCTTCAGCCAGTCCTCGTAGAGAAATGCCCTCGCGCCTTTCCCGTAGTCGTCCTTCACCCGCAGCATGTCGGCCAGCCAGTTGTACATCTGCATCGTGTAGCCGGGAGAGTTGAGCAGCGTGTTGATCAACTTCGCGCGCTTGTCCGGCGACGGATCCGTCAGGAAGGAATTCGCCTCCTCCCCGGTGGGGATGCGGCCGATCGCGTCGAGATAGAGCCGCCGGACGAACTGCGCGTCGCTGGTCGGCGGATTCGGCGCGGTGCCGCTCAGTTTGAGTCCGGCGTTGATCGAATCGTCGATCCGCGCCGCGGCCTTCGTGATGATCTCCTGGGCCATCGGCGGCCGGGGTTGGGCGCTCTTGCAGATCTTTGCGAATTCCTGGTCCGCACCACTCAAGCGGGCGATCGGGAAGCGCACGATCTTCTGGTCCCGCTTCTCCACCGTCACGATCCCGTTTTCGAGCGCACGGAATTTCGCCTCAAGCTTCTCCCCGCTCGACGCCGTCCAGAGATGCCAGGAAATCGACGCGGCCGGCACTTGGTCCGCCGGCACCGCCGCCTCACCGCCACCCGCCCGACGCTTTTTGCCCTTTTTTCCCGGAGCCGCCTCGAGCAAGGCCACGGAGGTCATCAAGAAAGTCGCGCAAAGAAGGAATGGGGTGCGTTTCATGAGGTGGGGCGGTGGGACAAGAACTCCACCAATCACCCGGAGTTGCCGATGTTTTTCCAGTGCTTGATTGCCCATCCCTCTGCAAAAGCGCGGAGGATGAACCTGGCGCGTTCATGGAATGGGTTTCGAGCGGTGGGAAGCCGGTGAGTTCAGCGAAACGGGTTTTTGACCGCGATTCCCTGAATGATCTGTCCGTCGGCGAGATCTTCGGAAATGAGTTCGGCGCATTTGGCCGCTGAGGCGCTGGCGACGATCAGGCCATCCCAGAAAGAGATCGTGTGGAGGATGGAGCAATCGACTCCTTCCTCGATGATCCCCGGCGTCACCTGCACGATGTCGAAAACGAGGAAGTCCCGCAGATGTTGGCGGGCCTGCTGCGGCGGGATTCCGAGTTTCCGTGTGGCCGCTGAGAAGTATTCCTGGAGCACCTGGGTGGAGATGACTCCCGTTCGCTCCTTGGCATGTCGGGCGATCAAACCGAGAGCCGTTTCCTGTTTGGCGCGATCCGCCCGGTCCACCGAATAGATGAGGACATTGGTATCGAGAAAACTCCGGCGGGCCATGGTTCAGTAGCGGTGGAGTTCTTCCCGGGTGAACTTCACGCCTTTGGAGTCGCCCGCGGTTTGCCTGAGGCGCTCGATCATCGAATCGACCGAGGCATCGGGGTTCGAGACCGCATCGGCCAGCAGCTTGCGAACCAGGGAGTTCAAACTGGTTCCTCTCGCCCGGGCGTAGCTGCGTCCGCGATTGAGTAGCTCATCGTCGATGGAAAGGGTGATGTTCGCCATGCACACAGGCTATGTGCGCACGGGTTGTTTGTCAAACCGGTGAAAAAGCATTTTCGCACGGCTTCATCACCTTCAAGCGTACGAAGCGCCGTCCCGCGGCACCCCGGGGACCGCCGCTTGGATGGGACGATGTCTCAGGGACGATGTCTCAGGGACGATGTCTCAGGGACGATGTCTCAGGGACGATGTCTCAGGGACGATGTCTCAGGGACGATGTCTCAGGGACGATGTCTGAGGGACGATGTCTGAGGGACGATGTCTCAGGGACGATGTCTCAGGGACGATGTCTCAGGGACCGACGATGTCTCAGGGACAGCCCTTTCGATGCACGTTGAAGTGAGGGCCGTCCGGGTTCCATCTTGAGCCCCAACGGGGCGGGAATTCCTCAGCCCGGGGCAAGGCTTCGCGCCGCCCCGGGTTCATGGTTTCGTCTCAAGCCCCAACGGGGCGAAACAACATAGCCCGGGGCAAGGCTTCGCGCCGCCCCGCGTTCATGGTTCCGGCTCATGGCGCCCTGAAGGGGCGCGACAGGGCCGGCACAACGGGACGCACCCTGCCACCCTTTCCATCGCCCACGTTCAGCGCGCCGAACCGGCTCCGCCCAATCCCGGGGCCGCGCGTTCCTCGCCCCGGGCGATCTCATGTTGTCCCTCTTCCCCTTCGTCGTTACCAGAAAAACGGCCGCGCTTGGGATTCACCATCCAACATCTGCCCGGCCTCCTTCCGGGCCCGCTTGCAACGCCAATGCTCCGCCTCGGGACAGGTCGCGTCCAACCGCTCCCGGACCCACTCGGCCTGACGCCTTCCGAGGGCGAAGGCCGCTTGAAAAAGGAACATCAGGGCTTCGCTCCTCGACGACGCCGGCTGGACTTTTTCCGCCACCGCCACGGCTGCCTTGAGGGCGCGTTCCGCGGGTTCCGGCAGATTCCGCTCCGCGAGCGCCGCCACCTCCCAGGCCCGGACGGCGGAGCGCTTGTAGTCATCTTCGCACTCGGCCGCGGCCTTGGCCGCGAGCTTGGCGACGGCCACGGGATCGGTGTCCGTGAAACGCGCGACCCACGACAAGGCCTGGGCGCGGAACCACGGCTCGCCGACCGACTTGGCCTTGGCGAGGGCTTGCCTGGGATGGGACTTGGCAAGCGCACAGGCTTGGTCGCGTTGGAGGGTGGCACTCAATATCGGGCTTGCTACGGTGAGCCGGGGGTGGGTGTTGAGGTTGGAGCGGTCATGACGGCTGGAACTGAAGGCTGGTCAGGTGTCAGGGCGAACGTCTTCCGTATTGCCTGTGGGCCAACCATAGATCCTCCGTCCCACTTCTTGAATGAAATCGGGGCCATAGACGGGCATCCCATGAGAGCGGCCAATCAAGTCGGCTCGGTCACGCGCCACCTCGTCGGACGCGATGCGTGCGCGATCAGCCTCCGGCCCGACTCCTAACACAATCAAATTGTCGAGTGCCGGCCAATAGCCTTGGGAAGAAGCGGCAATCCACCAGCGCGTAGCCTCGCGTATCGCGGCTTCGTGACCAGAGAGCATGAGCTCTTCGCTGTCACGGCACAGGCCTAACCAAGAGATCGTCGCGAGTGCGTATTGGCAGCCTGCGTGACCGGACTCGGCGTGCGGTTCGAGCAAGGTGCGAAGTTTGGAAAACTCGGCAACGTCAGGGCGGTGCCAGACTGAGGGATCCTTCTGGCAATCCTGTCCCCACGCATGACTCGCTCGTTCAAATCTCTCGAGAACTGTGTTCGCGTCGCTCATTGTTTTTGAAGTTACAGGCAAACTTGCAGATCGGGTGAGAGCCACCTCGCTCGGAACCACCGGCCTTTCGAAGTGATCTCCAGATTCGTAGATTCGTCGAATCCGTAATCCCGTGGTCAATCAGGCATCAAGCAAGTCCTTCTGGCCCGAACTTCGATCCGGATGCTTCAGGGCATGTGGCTGGAGCCCGAAACACCTTTCAGGACTGGATGGTCTGCGTCCCAACGGGACGATTCATAAAAGCCTGGCACGAAGTGCCGGGTGGTCCCGCCCGAAGTCCGGCGTCCCATCGGGACGCTTCATTCGGGGGCGGCTTGGAGGCAGGATCAGGCCGCGAAGGTGCCAATTGCGTCTCCCCGCATGATCCGTCCCGATAGGACGGCGAAATGCCCCTGAATCACCCCGGCACTCCGTGCCGGGCTTTTATGAATGGTCCCGATGGGACCGATACCACTGGAACTACTTACCACGTGGATTCCGGCCGCAAGGGTTGCTTCCCGGACCGCCCCTGAGCGGCCCGGGCCGGGAGGTGCAGCGCCAAGCCCTTCAATCAAAAATCATCAATCGACAACCGGAGCGCAGCGGAGATGGCCGGAGGCAATCATCAATCCGACCATGGCCCGACAAAGCCAAGCCCCTGCGCCGTCCAAGTCTCCCCTCACGCCTCGAATGTCATTACTCCATCCCGGAAATCCGCCGTGATCACATCTCCGTCCTTGAACTTGCCGTCGAGGATCTCCAGCGACAGGTGGTCGAGCAGGTGATGCTGGATCGCCCGCTTCAAGGGACGTGCGCCGTAAACCGGATCGTAGCCCTGGTTGCCGATGTATTCCTTCGCCGCTTCCGTAAGCGCAAGGGCCAGGCCTTGCTTGGCGAGGCGCTTGCGGACGCGCTCGAGCTGGAGGTCGACGATGGTCGTCAACTCCTCGCGCTGGAGGCGGTCGAAGATGATGGTCTCGTCGATGCGGTTGAGGAACTCCGGCCGGAAGTGCTGGCGCAGCGCGGCGGTGACCTTGGCCTCGCGCTGTTCGGCGTTCTCCTCGTCGAGGATGAACTGGCTGCCAATGTTCGAGGTCATGATCAGCACCGTGTTGCGGAAGTCCACGGTGCGGCCCTGGCCGTCGGTGATGCGGCCGTCGTCGAGCACCTGGAGCAGGACGTTGAAGACATCCGGGTGCGCCTTTTCGATCTCGTCGAACAGCACCACCGAGTACGGCTTCCGTCGTACATGCTCGGAAAGCTGGCCGCCCTCGTCATAGCCGACGTAGCCCGGAGGCGCGCCGATCAGGCGGGAAACGCTGTGCTTCTCCATGTATTCCGACATGTCGATGCGGATCATCGCGTTCTCGTCGTCGAACAGGAACTCGGCGAGCGCCTTCGACAGCTCGGTCTTGCCGACGCCGGTGGGGCCGAGGAAGAGGAAGGAACCGATCGGGCGGTTCTCGTCCTGCAAGCCGGCCCGCGCGCGGCGGACGGCGTTGGCCACCGCCTTGATCGCCTTGCGCTGGCCGATCACCCGCTGGCCGAGCCGCTCTTCCATGTGGACGAGCTTTTCCTTCTCGCCCTCCTGCAAGCGCGACACCGGGATGCCGGTCCACGAGGCGACGACGCGGGCGATGTCTTCCTCGGTGACTTCCTCTTTCAGGATCGCCCCGCTCTTCTGGAGCTCGACCAGCTTCTGATTGGCGACTTCGAGCTCGCTCTGGGCATCGGGAATCCGGCCGTAGGTGATCTCGGAGGCGCGCGTCAGGTCGCCGATCCGCTGGGCCTGCTGGGCCTCGTTTTTCAAGGACTCGATCTTCTCCGAAGCGGCGCGGACGAGGTCGATGACTTCCTTCTCGTTGCGCCACTGCGCCATCAGGCCGGAGGACTTCTCTTTCAGGTTCGCCTGCTCCTCCTTGACCTTGTCGAGGCGGGCGTGGCTGGCCTTGTCGGTCTCTTTTTCGAGCGCCTTCTTCTCCATCTCGAGCTGCATGATCTCGCGCTCGATCTCGTCGATCTCGGTCGGCATGGAATCCAGCTCGATCTTCAGCCGCGACGCCGCCTCGTCCATCAGGTCGACGGCCTTGTCGGGCAGGAAGCGGTCGGAGATGTAGCGGTCGGAAAGCATCGCCGCGGAAACCAGCGCGCCGTCCTGGATGCGCACGCCGTGGTGGACTTCGTAGCGTTCCTTCAGCCCGCGCAAGATGGCGATGGTGTCTTCCACCGACGGCTCGCCGACCATCACCGGCTGGAAGCGCCGTTCGAGCGCGGCGTCCTTCTCGATGTACTTGCGGTATTCATCGAGCGTGGTCGCGCCGATGGTCCGCAGCTCGCCGCGGGCAAGCTGCGGCTTGAGCAGGTTGCCGGCATCCGGGCTGCCCTCGGTCTTGCCGGCGCCGACGATCGTGTGCAGCTCGTCGATGAAGAGGATGATCTCGCCGGCCGATTCCGTGACCTCTTTCAAGAAGGCCTTCAGCCGCTCTTCAAATTCGCCGCGGTACTTCGCGCCGGCCAGCATGCCGCCGAGATCGAGCACGATCACGCGCTTGTCCTTCATCGATTCCGGCACGTCTCCGGCAACGATGCGCCGGGCGAGGCCTTCGACGATGGCGGTCTTGCCGACGCCGGGCTCGCCGATCAGCACCGGATTGTTCTTGGTCCGGCGGGAAAGCACCTGCATCACGCGGCGGATCTCGTGGTCGCGGCCGATGACCGGGTCGATCTTCCCTTCCCGGGCCCGGGCGGTGAGGTCGGTGCCGTACTTTTCGAGCGTCTGGTATTTCCCCTCCGGATCGGCGTCGGTGACCTTCTGGGGACCGCGGATGCCCTCGACCGCCTTGCGCGCTTTCTTTTCATCGAGGCCGGCCTCCTTGAGCAGCTTGCCTTCGGGGGCGTCTGCCTTGAGCGCGCCGATGAGGACGTGTTCGACGCTCAAATAGTCGTCGCCCATCGACTCGCGGACCTCGTCGGCGGCATCGAGCGTCGCCCGCATGCCGTAGCTGATCTGCGGCTGGGTGGTGCCGCCCTGCTGGGTCGGTTCGCGGTCGAGCGCCGCGGCGACGGCGACCTTCAGGCGGGTGGCATCGACCCCTGCCTTTTGCAGGATCGGGGTCAGCACGCCGCCTTCCTGCTGGAGCAGGGCGAGCAGTAGATGGGTGCCTTTCAGTTCGGGGTGAGCCGACTTCGAGGCCAGCCGCTGGGCGGCCTGGAGGGCTTCCTGAAGCTTGTTGGTGAGTTTATCGAGTCCCATGGATTTCTTGGTTTGATGCAACTTAGAACAGAAGCCCGGCGGGATGCCACGCTCCGATTCTGATTCGTTGGGCATCCGATGCCATGACTTTGGAGGAAATCAAATGGGGAGCGCGGAATTTCGGATTGGGCCGCGGCCTGCTTTCAGCGAGGATCACCGCCATGAAACGCGCGCTGGTGATCGTGTTGGATTCCGTCGGATGCGGCGGGGCGAAGGATGCGGCGGCCTATGGCGACGAGGGCGCGGACACCTTGGGTCACCTTTTCGAGCGGGAAGGCTTGGCCTTGCCGCATCTTTCGTCGCTGGGTGTCGGCGAGGTGTTAGGGCGGCGGAAGGCGGAGCTGCGGGAGGGGGCGGCGTTCGCCCGGATGAGCGAGGCCTCGGCCGGCAAGGACACGACGACGGGGCATTGGGAACTCGCGGGAAACGTGCTGGAGGAGCCGTTCGATACCTTCGAGTCCTTCCCACAGGATCTGCTCGACGAAATCGGCGGGCCTTTCCTCGGCAACCGCGCGGCGTCGGGAACAGAGATCCTGGAGCAGCTCGGGCAGGAGCACCTGCGCACCGGCCGGCCGATCGTTTACACCAGCGCGGACTCGGTGCTCCAGATCGCGGCGCATGAAGAGCGCTACGGCTTAAAGCAGCTCTATGCCCTCTGCCAACGGGCGCGCGACGTGTTAGACCGGCGCGGCATCCGGATCGGCCGGGTGATCGCGCGGCCTTTTCTCGAGGATGATCCGGCGACGTTCAAGCGGAGCTCGAACCGCCACGACTACTCGCTGATGCCGCCGCAAACCGTGCTCAATCGATTGCAGGCGGCCGGCGTGGAAACGATCGGCGTGGGGAAGATTTCGGATATCTTCTGTGGCTCCGGAATTTCGGAGTCGCACCCGACGAAATCGAACGCCGACGGGATGGCGGCGATTGAAAAGCTTTGGGGGGAGGAACGGCCGCACCCGCATCTTATCTTCGCGAATCTGGTCGATTTCGACATGCTCTACGGCCATCGCCGCGACCCGGCGGGCTATGCGAATTGCCTGCGGGAGTTCGATACCTGGCTCGGCGGCTTCCTGCCGAAGGTCGGCGGCGATTTCCTGCTGATCACCGCTGACCATGGCAACGACCCGTATCATCCCGGGACCGACCACACGCGGGAGCAGGTACCGCTGTTGACGGTGAACTCGCCTGCTCCGGTGGTGGATTCGGGGGATTTCACCCAGGTAGCACGGCTGGTCGCTGATTGCTTCGGGGTCTGAGGAATGGGACCGGGATGGATAGGATAAAGGCAGGGAAGATAGACAACAGAGGCTTGCGGCAAGATGCCGCAGCCACGGTCTTGCGGGCGAGCCGCCCGCGCCCCTCTTTTTTCTGGAATCCTATCCATCCTATCCATCCTGGTCCGAAATCCACGATGTGATCCGGGCTTGCCCCGGCGCTCCGCCCGGATCATGGCTTTCCGCCACTTATGGCAGGTCTCATCATTGCTCCACGCGCCCGCATCTTCCATGGCCACGAATGGGTCTATGCCACGGAGGTCAAGAAGACCTTCGGCGATCCCCAGCCGGGCGATGTGATCACGCTCAAGGATTTCCAGGACCGCTCGCTCGGCACCGCGATCTACAATCCGATGTCGCAGATCGTCGCGCGCCGCTTCTCCCGCCGGAAGCAGGACCTCGACGCGGAGTTTTTCGTCCGGCGGATCGGCCAGTCGATCGAGCACCGCCAGCGCCTCGGCCTGGATGAAACGCTGGCCCGGCTGGTGTGGAGCGAGTCCGACGGCATGCCCGGCCTGATCATCGACCGCTACGGCGCGCATGTCGTGGTCCAGACGCTGACCCTGGCGATGCGGCAGCGGGTCGAGCTGATTGTCGCGGCGTTGAAAGAGCTGATCTCCCCGGAAACGATCATTTTGCGCAACGACTCGCCGGTGCTGAAGGCGGAGGGAATCGAGCAGGAGATCACGGTGCTCCACGGCACGAATCCGGGCGCGTTCATCGTCGAGGCGAACGGCCTGCAGTTCGAAATCGACCTGCTGGACGGCCAGAAGACCGGCCTTTATCTCGACCAGCTCCAGTCGCACGCCGAGGTCGCGAAGATGGCGGAAGGCAAGCGGGTGCTCGATTGTTTCACCAACCAGGGCGGCTTCGCCCTCGCCTGTGCCAAGGCCGGGGCGGCCAAGGTCACCGCGGTCGACATCTCTGAAAGTGCCTGCGCCGCGGCCCGCCGCAACGCGGAGCTGAACGGGCTGGAGCTCGATGTCATCGCCCACAATGTTTTCGATTTCCTCAAGCACGGGACGCCGGATTACGACTTCATCATCCTCGATCCGCCGAGCTTCACCCGAAACAAGAAGACGCTCATGGACGCCATGCGCGGCTACAAGGAGATCCACCTGCGCTCGCTGAAGCTCTTGGACAAGGGTGGCCTGCTGTCGACCTTCTGCTGTTCCCATCATGCGGGCCGCGAGCTGTTCCAGGCGAACTTGGTCGATGCGGCGGTCGATGCGAAGAAGTCGCTGCGCCTCGTCATGAACCACGGTCAGCGCGCCGACCATCCGGTCCTGCTGGCCTTGCCGGAGACGGAGTATTTAAAGGGGATCACTGCCGAATTGATGGCGGGGCGGTAATCCAAAATGTAGCGGCAGTCTATGACCGCCGCACTTTGTCATGGAGCAACGTGAGGTCTCGTTCAAGCCCTCGAACTCCGCACAGCCACCCGTGCCTCGTTTACAGTCAGCGGCGGTCGCAGACCGCCGCTACAGTCTCAAGGCTCCTCGCTAGGCGGAGGCGGGTCGATCAGCTTGGTCGGATCGAGGATGGCTGGCTTGTCGTTCGGCACCTTGATGTAGCGGACCTCACCCGCCGGGGCGGACGGATCTGCGACGATCTCACCGGGCTTGATGCCGGTGACGTCGATGATCTTGTTGTCGTACGGGCTGAAGATGAACCCCGCCTTGCCGGGAACCGGCTTGGCTTCCGGAGCGCTTTCGCGCGCGACGAGTTCCTCGTCTTCCGGCGACAGTTCGGGCACCCGGAAGTGCTTCTTTTCCTCGGCCGGAAACATCGGGTCCGCGACGAGGGTTCCGGCAGGTATGCCCCGCACGTCGATGATTTTGCCGCTGAACGGACTTTTCACGAAGCCGGGCTGGTCGGCGACCGGCTCGGCCACCGGGGGCTTTTTCTTCACCAGCACCGGGCGTTCGACCGTCTTGCCGGGCTTTACCTCGCCCGCTTCCGTCTTCCCTTCCGCAGTCTCGATCGCTGCAATGCCTTGTTTGCCGGACGATTTCGACGGATCTGCGGCCGACCCTGCCTCCTTGCGCTCGCAAGAAGCCAACAAGCCCGCCACCATCACTGTCATCCACATCCCTTTCATGCTCTGAAGAGATGGAAGGGAGAATGCACCTCGTCAAGCCGCGCCCGATGATTTCGTCTCACTGGCCTTGGAATACCCAGGAATGCCTGAGGTTCGACCGCTTCATGGAGCTGGCGCTCCACGATCCGGAGCGCGGCTACTATGCCCGGCGGATCCGCGGCGTCGGCCGTGGCGGCGACTTCACCACCACCCCGATGCTGACCCCGGCGCTCGGCAAGGCGGTGGCGGCGTGGGCGGCGGAGGCGATGAAAGCGACCGGCTGCCGGGATTTGATCGAACTCGGCCCGGGCGAAGGCGTGCTGGCGGCGGCGGTGATGAAGCACTTGCCGTGGTGGCCACGGATGAGGACCCGGCTTCATCTGGTGGAGCGTTCGGCACCGCTGCGCGAGAAGCAGGCGGCACCGCTCGGGCGGCGCGCCGTTTGGCATGACTCGGTCGAAGCGGCGCTGGAGGCTTGCGGCGGACAGGCGTGCCTTTACTCGAACGAGTTCGCCGACGCCTTTCCCGTCCGGCGCTTCCGCCGTGAAGCCGTTGGATGGAGCGAGCTGTTCCTTCGTCCTGCGGAGGATTGGCGAGCGTGCGACGGACTTCCGGATTCCTCATTGTTTGAAATCCCCCACCCCACTGGCCAGATGATCGAAGTGGCGGACTCCTACCACGACTGGCTTCGAAGCTGGCTTCCGCGGTGGAAGGCCGGCCGGATGCTGACGATCGATTACGGTGCGGAGGCGGAGGCCCTCTACCATCGCCGGCCGCGGGGCAGCGTGCGGGCCTACTTGATGCAGCAGCGGATCGAGGGCTCCGGTATCTACGAGAATCCTGGCCGCCAGGATCTCACGGCGGATGTGAATTTTACCGATCTCGAGCGCTGGTCGGCCCCGTGGGCGGAGACCTTGCGGCTCGAATCGCAGCGCGAATTCCTAAGGCCCTTCGCCGGACCGGAAGACGCCGCTGTGATGGACGAGCACGGTGCGGGCAGGGCCTTCCGGGTGCTGGAGCAGGCGAAGTAGCGCGACTTTTCAAGTTGCGCGGTTGGCGGCGGTCCGTTCTCGCGGGTGCGAACTTCCCGGGGCGTGGCGACCCGCTCCCCTTCGTAACCTGCAAAGTTGCGCTACTTCGTGAACGCGTCATCTTCCCCGCATGCTCCGCACGCTCTTTCTGCTGCTTGCCGCGGTCCTGCCGATTGCCGCATTCGAACTCCCTGCGAACTCCACGCAATGCGTGACCGGCACCGCAAAGGATTGGAACAGTTCGACGGTCACCTTGAACGCCTATGAAAAGCGCGGCGGCACCTGGGTGAAGACCAGCGGGCCTTGGCAGGGCCGGCTTGGCAAGAGCGGGCTGGTCTGGGGCCTCGGCCTGCATCCGCTGCCGGCCGGCGCGAAGGTGAAAAGCGAAGGCGACTGGCGCGCTCCCGCCGGGGTCTTCCGGATCGGCGGCGCGTGGGGGATCCACGAGAAAATCCAGAAGCACCCGAAGCTCCCCTACCGCCAGGTCACCACCCGCGACCTGTGGGTCGAGGACCCCGCGTCGGCGCATTACAACAAGCACCTCATCCTCGATCACGAACCCACCACGGCCTGGGAGAAGAAGGCCCAGATGAAGCAGGACGATTACCCGCATTCGCTGAAAATGTTTATCGCCCACAATGCCGTGCCCAGGGTCACTCCGGGCGCGGGCAGCTCGATCTTCTTCCACATCTGGCGTGGTGGTGGGACCAAACCGACCGCCGGCTGCACGACGATGGAAGAGAAGAAACTGCGCGAGCTGATCGCGTGGATCGATCCCGGGAAGCAGCCGGTTTACGTGCTGCTGCCGGAGGCGGAATACACCGCGAAGAAGGCGGCATGGAAGCTGCCGTGACCCTCCGGAGGGAGCGCCGATCTTTAGTCGGCTTGGACGGTTGGGCCTGCAAAGGAGCAGCAAAATGCATGACTTCACTGACTTCACTGACTTCACTGACCTACCGATTCACCGATTCACCGATTCACCGATTCACCGACTCACCGACTCACCGACTCACCGGCTTCCCCGCCGCCACCCCCTGATAGAAAATCCACAGCACTGGAACACACACCGCCGTGCAGGCTGCCTGGATCCACCAGTAGGCGGACCAGCCGCCGTGGTGGCCGATGACGAAGTGGTCGTGAAGCTGTCGCGCCAGCAGCGTGCCGACCAAGGAGCCGATGCCGTTGCTCGCCAGTGAAAGCAGGCCCTGGGCCTGGCCGCGCATCCCGGGATCGACCCGGCGGTCGAGGAAGAGCTGACCGGTGATGAAATAGAGCGTGTAGCACATCCCGTGCAGCGCGATCCCGGCGATCAGCCACTCGATGCCGCCCGTGCTGCCGCTCACCGCGTAAAAAACATATCGCAGCGTGGAAAGGGTGAGCGCGACCATCAGCACCGTCTTCACCCGGAAGCGGGTCATCACCAGCGGCATCACCAGCATCGCCGCGATCTCGCTGATCTGACCGATGGTCATCGTCGCGGCCGGCGCATGGTTGCCGAGTTCGATGAGGTGCAGCGGCGTGTGCATGAAAAACGAGGCCAGCGGGATGCTGAGCAGCGTGGTCACCGAAAAGAACACCAGATGGTCCCGCTCTTTCAGCAGCGCGAAGGCATCGAGCCCTAGCAGGCTGCGCAGCGATCGCGCGGTGCCCACCGGCGGGGTGTTCGGGATCCACAGGAAAGCGAGCAGGCCGCAGAGGATGCGGGTGATGGCCCCGGCATAGCCCGCGACCGGTGAGTGATCGGCAAAGAAGACATAACTGGTGAGGGCGCCCGCCGCCATCCAGCCCAGCGTACCGCCGAGCCGGACCAGCGGGAATTCCCGCTCGCCGGACCGCAGATGCACCATCGAGATGCTAGCCAGCATGCTCCACATCGGCGCCGCAACGATCGAGCTCGCCGCCAGCAGTCCGATGAACCACCACGGCGACGCTCCTTGCTCCAGCATCCAGAAGGCGCTGCCGAGCAGCACCCCGCTGATCAGGCCGATCCAGCCGAGCACCTTTTGCCCCGCGTAATGGTTGTCGGCCAGCGCGCCGACGATCAGCGGCGACACCAGCGAGGCGACCGGTCCGGCGAGGAAGGCGAGCGCCAGCCATTCGCTGCCGAGTCCCTTGCCGGCGAGGATGTTGGAAAGCGCCGGGATGTAGTAGCCCGGCGACATGCCCAGCAGGAAGAACACCCCGAACAGCCCGCCCTTGACCATCGGCAGGGTGCGGGGAATCGGGGAGTCGGGCACGCGGGGGAGGCTAGCGGGAGGTTCCGGGGGTGCAAGGACGGCGCGGGCGAGAGCGGAAAATCCCTCGTTGGGCCGCAGATGCCGGAAGCTTCAGTCCGGCCGCTTTGCGAATCGCAGTGCGAGCAGTCCTGCGAGATTCAGAGCTGGCGCGGCTAAAAGGCACCAACCTCCGACTCCAAGCCGCGGCGGCGCGACCATGACGAGCAGGATGAACCACAATGCGCAGGTGGTAATACCCGCCATCAGAGTCGCGAGCCACCACGCCAGACGCGACTTGAGATAAGCCGGAATCAGGAATGGTGAAGCGGTGACCAAAGCCAGCAGGGTCAGCAAGGACGCGATCGAGATCAAATCCTTGGTGTCGCGAAACAGCTCGGGACTCTGAACGAACCGGATGATTTCTACCCAGATGGTCCAGCCGCGCTCCTCCGACCCGAAGCCAGGTAGGATGTTGAAGAAGAACAGGCTCGCGAGCCCCCCGCAAAAGAGGATCAGCGCCAGCTTTTGCCCTTTGGCAGAAGAACCCGTGACCGGGATTCCATCTTCCGGCTTCACCCCTTCGTCTGCCCCTCCCCACGGACCCGGTATTGATAGCTCGTCAGCTCCCGCAGACCCATCGGGCCGCGGGCGTGGAGCTTGTCGGTGGAAATCCCGATCTCCGCGCCGAAGCCGAATTCCTCGCCGTCGGCCAGGCGGGTCGAGACGTTGTGGAAGACGCAGGCGGAATCGCAGGCGGACAGGAAGGCATTCGCCGCGGCGTCATCGGCGGTGACGATGCACTCGGTGTGGTGCGAGCCGTGGGTGTTGATGTGCTCGACCGCTTCCTCCAGCGAATCGACGATCTTCACCGAGAGAATCAGGTCGAGGTATTCGGTGTCCCAGTCTTCCGCAGTCGCCAGACCCGCGTCGATGATCGCGCGGGTCCGCTCGCAGCCACGGAGCTCGACGCCTTTCTCCCGCAACGCCGCCGCGATCGCCGGCAAGTGGCTTTCCGCGACGGCGGCGTGGACCAGCAGCGTCTCCAGCGCGTTGCAAACGCCGGTCTTCTGGGTCTTCGAATCGACCGTGAGCTTCACCGCCATGTCGAGATCGGCGGCCTGGTCGACGAAGAGGTGGCAGATGCCGTCGTAGTGCTTGATGACCGGCATCCGGGCCTGCGAGACGACCGTTTCGATCAGGCCCTTGCCGCCGCGCGGGATGATCAGGTCGAGCCACTTGTCCATCTGGCACAGCGCGCTGACGCTGGAGCGGTCGGTGAACGGGACGAGCTGGATCGCGTGGGCCGGCAGCCCCTCTGCCTCGCCGCCGGTCTGGAGGGCGTCGGCGATCGCGCGGTTGCTGTGGATGGCCTCCGAGCCACCGCGCAGGATGGTCGCGTTGCCGGTCTTGAAGCAGAGCACGGCGGCGTCGCTGGTGACGTTCGGCCGGCTTTCAAAGATGATCCCGATGGTCCCGATCGGCACCCGGGTCTGCTGCAAGCGCATGCCGTTCGGGCGGGTCCATTCCTCCATCACCTGGCCGACCGGATCGGGCAGCGCGGCGACCTGCTCGATCCCGCCGGCGATGGCGTCCACCTTCTTCGCGTCGAGCTTCAGTCGATCGAGCATCGGCTTCGACAGGCCCTTCAATTCCCCCGCGGCGAGGTCGAGGTCGTTGGCGGCGAGGATTTCCGAAGTGCGGGCGCGGAGTTCCTTCGCCATCGCGAGGAGGATGGCGTTTTTCTGCTCCGTGGTGAGCTGGGACAGCCGGTGCGCCGCCGCGCGGGCGTTGCGGGCGAGGGTTTCCACGGCGGAGAAGACTTCGGCGTCGGTCATGGGATGGAAATTAAAGGCAGGTGAACCGCGAAATCACGCGAATGGACGCGAAATTTGAAAGGCAGAAAGAACCACGGAAAACCCGGAATACACGGAAAGGATGAGCCAGAAGGGTATTTCTTGGCACTTGGAACTTCATCACTTGGAACTTCGGGCCGCGAACCGGGTCGAGATGCCCTTTTCCCCAGCCAGAATGCCGGCGAGGCGCTCCGGCTTGCGGCCGTGGGCGATGTGGACGGTGATGCCGGCGTCGACGGAGTTTTTCACCGCCTGAAGTTTGGACGCCATGCCGCCGATCGAGAAGCGGCCTCGTTCGTCCTTGGCGAAGCCGAGCACGGCATCGACGTCGGGGACGTCTTCCACCAGCTCGTTGGTCTCCGGCGAAAGCAGTCCGTCGACGGAGGTCAGCAGGATCAGGGTCTTCGCGCCGAGCAGCGTGGCGACCTGGGAGGACAGCATGTCGTTGTCGCCGACTCGCAGCTCCTCGACCGCGACCGAGTCGTTCTCGTTGATGATCGGGACGATGCCCGGCTCGGCGAGCAGGCGCTGGAGGGTGTTCGACACGTGGCCGCGGCGCTCCGGGGTTTGCAAGTCGGCACCGGTCAGCAGGACCTGGGCGACCGCGAGATTGAAATTCTGGAAGAGCGATCCGTAGGTGTGCATCAGCCGCGCCTGGCCGACCGCGGCGCAGGCCTGCTTGGTGGTGACATCGCTGGGGTAGCCTTCCAGCCCGAAGGCGGAGACGCCCGCGCCGACCGCGCCGGAGCTGACCAGCAGGCAGCGGTGGCCGCTTTCGACCAGGCCGGCGATGGCGGTGACGAGGCGGACCAGCGCGGCTCCATCGAGCGTGCCGTCGCTGGCGCGGGTGAGGACGCCGGTGCCGGCCTTGATGACGGTGAGGGATTCCATGGCGGGAAAGTCGGGCGCGGCTATGGCGGGAAATCACGCCGGAGGCCATCGCAAAGCGTGGCAGTGTCGATGTCCTCGATCCAAGGCCGGGGATGTCCCCGGCAAATCCAGCACCGCGGTCCCATCCAGCCCCCGACTTACTTGATCTGGACGATATCGGACGCGCTCACGTTTGGATCGGAGACGCTGGTCGCCGTGAGCATGAGTTCGGTGACCCCGACGGTCGGGACGGTGACCGTGGGATTGAGGATATCCGGGTCGGAGAAAGTGACGACGCCAGAAGCTTTGCGGACCGACCATCGGACCGTCACCGCCCCTCCGTCGGGGTCCGAGGCGCTGCCATCGAGCGCGACCGAATTCGAGCCCGGCCCCAGCGTTTGATTCGGTCCGGCATTCACGGCAAGCGCCCCCAGCACCGAGCCTCCCCGCACCTGGAACATGTAGCGCCCGGGGATATTGCTGTTCCGGGAACGGTAGATGAGCCCGGTGAGAAGGTTCGGTTGGCCGGTCGCCGGATTTGCATCCAACTGAATCGTCGGGCTGCTCGAACCTGCCAGCTCGACCGTGCGGTCGATTCCGTTGGTCAGGCCCGAGCGGGACGGAGACCCGCCATAGCCGTTGACGCCGCCGCTGACGTCGCCGGTCTCCCAGAGCACCTGGTTGTAGTTGAACTCCATGTCGTAGTTCCCCGCACCGGTGTCACTTCGCTCGATGAGAATGAGCTGGAACGAATTGAGCTTATCGTCGCGCGAAGAGTAGTAGCCGACGTTCATCCAGTTGACGCCGAACGCCGGGTGGCCGTCGACCGTCTCACTGCTGTAGGAATAGCGGACCACGTCGGACCTGGCAGGACGCGTGTCGACATCCGCCCAGAACGGCGCGATGATGGTGAAGCCGAGATTTTGGAGGGGGTTCGGCGTCCAGTCGATGAGCTGCCTGTCGAAGGTGATATTGCCGTTGTTATTGATGTAGCAGTGGGTTTCCGTTCTCCCGAAGAGCGAGATCGGGAAACCGATCGGGACGAGGCCGCTGGACTCGTCGTCATTGCGCTGGGTGGAATACTGGTCGAAGCCCGGTCGCACGGCCCCGACCCGAAGGCGGTAGAATTTGCGGGCCGCCGAAACCGGGCCGTCCACCATGGAGACCGGTGCCCCGCTGCCGACTACGGGCACTCCAACCTTCGCCCAAGTCAGCAAATCCATGCTGCCCTCAAGCTGGTAGGGCCTGAGGTTCGCGGCAGTCCACGCGAGATTCACCTCGCCCGGCACCCGCATGTCGACCGTCAGGTCGGACGTCACCGCAAGCTCCGCGGAGGACAGCCTCGCGACGGCGAGGAGGCCTAGACCGACGGATTTGATGAGAAAGGCGGGGGACATTTCGCACGAGAGCAGCCAGCCGGGTATCGAGGAAAACGAAGGGGGCCATCTCCGCGCGGCAGGGTTCGGCATACTGTCATTCGAAATCCGGCCGCTTGTCAAAACACGATCCCACCGGCACGGGGGAATCCGCCTCCTCGACGCGGATCCGATACCGGCGGTCATGCGACCCTTGCCGCGGGTCCCTCGCTCAAGTAGAGCACCCGGCATGAATCCATTTCCACCGCCCAGCAACAAGAAGGCCCTCGAGGAAGGCCTGGTCTTCACCCCGAAATTCGACGCTGACGGGCTGGTCCCGGCCATGGCGATCGATGCCGCGACCAAGGAGCCGCTGATGCTGGCCTACATGAACGCCGAGTCGCTGCGGATGACCTTGGAACTGGGCGAGGCCGTCTATTGGTCGCGCAGCCGGCAGGAAATCTGGCACAAGGGCAAGACCTCGGGCCAGGTCCAGCGGGTGGTTGAAATCCGCACGGACTGTGACCAAGACGCGCTGGTCGTCTATGTCGAGCAGCTCGGCGGCGGCTGCTGCCACACCGGGCGGAACGATTGTTTCTACCGCAAGGTCGCCGGCCGGGATGCCGAGGGCCAGGTATCGCTGGAATTCTAGGGACGGAGCGGAGCGGGGAAGAAGGCTCGCGACAGAAGGCCACCGCCCCACTTCGAATTTCGGCAATTTCGCGGTTGCATTCGAAACCCCGTTCCCCTAGTTCTCCCGCCCCTCGCGCCCCGCAGGCTCTTGGGATCCCATTTTTTAACGCAAGGAGGACCGCCATGACCATCATCGAAAAGATCGAGCAAGAGCAGCTGAAAACCGACCTCGTGGACTTCCGCGTCGGTGATACCGTCAAGGTCCACACCCGGGTCGTCGAAGGCGGCAAGGAGCGCGTCCAGATCTTTGCCGGCATCGTGATCGCCCGCCGTGGCAGCAGCGTGAACGCCTCTTTCACCGTCCGGAAGATCTCCTACGGCGAAGGTGTCGAGCGCGTGTTCCCGCTGCACACCCCGCGCATTTCCAAGATCGAAGTGGTCAGCAAGGGCAAGGTCCGCCGCGCCAAGCTGCATTACCTCCGCGACCGCGTCGGCAAGAAGGCCATGCTGGTCAAGGCCGCGCCGAAGAAGTAAGCGCTACGGAAGCGAAGAAGTAAGCGCTTCCCACGATTTCAAAACGCGCCCCGGACCCGTCCGCGGCGCGTTTTTCTTTTCCCGCCGGGCACCACTTGCCTCTTGGCGGCAGGCCCCGGATGACGGAGGCTTCCGCCCGTGAAACGCGTTCCGATTCCGGTCGTGATCCTGCTCAGCCTCGGGGCCGTCGCCCTGCCGTGGTGGCTGGGCACGCGTCACATGGATTTCCTGAAGCCGCCCAGCGATTTCCAACTCGCCCGGGTCCGCTCGGACATCGTCACCTCCTTCGCCAAACGCAACCGAGAGCCCGTCCCGGCGAGTGACGCGGAACGGGAGCGCGCCTTCCAATCGCCGATCAAGCCCGCTCCAGCCATCGATCCCGGCGATATCCAGGCCCCCGCGCCGCTGGATGCCTACCGCGAACACGCCGCGAAGGGCGCCGCGGGATTCATCGAACTGGCCATCCACCTCGAAGAGCAGAGCGCAAATGCCCGCGCCCTGCTGGCCTGGGAGCGGGTGCTCGACGTCTGCCAGCCCGATGCCTCGCAGCGCGCGGCGGCGGTCGCCGGAATCCAGCGGCTGCGACCCTTGGCCGCCCCGTGGTATGTCGATCCCCGGGAGGTGAAAGTCCTGCTGCTGGAGTCGGTGATTCCAGCAGGCGTCGCGACCGAAACCGCGGATGCGATGGAAGGCGTGATGGCCGAATCCGCCACCGCTCTCGGCAAGCATTCCGCCGGACTGCTGCGCTTCGAAAGCCGGGTCGAACGCCCCGCCGCCAAGCCCGCCGCGAAAGCTTCGAGGAAACCGGCCAAACCGAAAACCCCGGTCCCACCGCCGCCCCCGGCACCACCCGCCATGATTTCACTCCAAATCCTGCTCGATGGCGAAAGCAGCACCTCGACCGGACTGATTGAAATCCCGGTGTCCGATGACCCGGAGAAGATCCGCCAGGATGTGCTCGCCGGCGCTTACCGGCTGGTGTCATCCCAACTCGCCGCGACCACCGACTTCACCCCGCCCGAACCACTCGCCGCTCGAGACGAGCCCTCGGCCGCGCTCGGAATCCGCATCACCCGGCTGTGCTGGGAGGCATTCGGAAAATCTTTCCCCGCGATTGATCCACCCTAAGAGAACGCTGGACGGCCCCGTTTGACGGGGGAAGCTTTGACCATGATCCGCACCGCCGCCCTATTCCTCGCCGGCACTTGCCTGCTTTTCGCCGATCCCACCGCGGACCGAGCGCCGGTGGAGCCGCGCACCCTGCCTGCCCCGGACCAACCGATGGCGGAAATGCAGCCCGCCGTGAAGAAACTCGACGCCGACCGCTTCCAGATCGGCGAGGTGATCTTCAACTCCAAAACCCGGGAGATCCGCTTTCCGGCCGCGATCAACATGGCGGGAGATGAATTGCTGGAGTTCGCGATCGTCCACGTCAACGGCAAGGTCCACGAAGCGCTGCTCATCACCGAAGTCTCCCCCACCGACCTCAATATCGCCTTCAAACTGCTGCGCTACCAGGCCTCCGCTGAGTTCTACCCGCTGCAGGAAGCGGATGGCAGCTACACCAACGAATTTCCCGAAGTCGCGGCCGAGGTGAAAAAGGCCGCCCGCATCGATCTCGGCGTCGAATGGAAAGAAGGCGACAAGACCCGGACCGCCAAGCTCCACGAATGGATCACCCACGGCTCCACCGGCAAGCCGATGGCCGCCGACCCCTGGGTCTACGGCGGTTCCGGAGTTTACGAAGGGAAATTCATGGCCGAAAGCTCCGGCGACATCGCCGCCATTTTCATCAGCAACTCCGCTCTGATCAATTTCTCCGGCAAGGACAACAATTCCGACGAGGTTTGGCTGCCCTTTCCAAAGCGCGTTCCAGCCGAAGGAACAAAAGTCACCGTCGTCATCGCTCCCTACCAGAAACCCGCCGCAAAACCATGAAGACCGCCCTCTCTCTCGCCCTGGCCTCCACCGTGGCCCTCGCCCCTGCCCAGGATAGCAGCAACCGCTACCTGTCCCTGCAGATCGAAATGAAGCAGGCCATCGCCCGCGGCAACGCATGGCTGGCCCAGCAGCAGAAGGAAGCGGGCTACTGGGATGATCCCGAGCTGCCCGCCTTCACCGCCTTGGCCCTGACCGCCGCGGTGCGCGATCCGGCCGTGGACCGGAAATCCCCCACGCTACCCGCCCACATCGACAAGGGCTTCCGCTGGTTGCTCGACCAGCAAAAGGAAGACGGCGGCATCTACAACAAGGGCCTCTCCGTCTACAACACCGCCACCTCGGTCACCGCGCTGACCGCCGCCGGACTGGAAATTTACGAACCGGCCATCGTGAAGGGCCGCAAGCACCTGATCGGCGAGCAATGGGACATCGGCCAGAAGAAGGAAACCGACAACCCGAACGACGGCGGCATCGGCTACGGCTCGAAAAACGACCGTTCGGACATGTCGAATACCTACCTCGCCATCGAGGCGCTGGCGCTTTCCAAGAAGGTCATCGAGGACGGCAAGCACGGCCAGCAGCCCGACCTCGACTGGGACGCGGCGGTGACCTTCCTCACCCGTTGTCAGAACCTCGAAGGTGGCAAGGACACCTTGCCGGAGACCGCCGAATCGCCGCAGAACAAGGGCGGCTTCCGCTACGGCCCGGCTGAGACCAAGGCCGGCGAAGACAAGCTGCCCGACGGCCGCACCGCGCTGCATTCCTATGGCTCGATCTCCTACGCCGGTCTGCTTTCGCTGATCTACGCCAAGCTCACTCCGGACGATCCCCGCGTGGTCGCCGTGAAAGAATGGCTCGGTAAGAACTACACCCTCACCGAAAATCCGGGCATGGGTGCGGAAGGCCTCTTCTACTACTACCAGACCATGTCGAAGGCGCTGTCCGCCGCGAACATCGACAAGCTGGTGCTGGCCGATGGCAAGGAAGTCGACTGGCGTTCCGATCTCGCCGGTGCCCTGCTGACCAGGCAGCGCGAGGACGGCTCATGGGCCAATGCGAATGGCCGCTGGATGGAGTCAAATCCGGTCCTCGTCACCGCCTACGCCGTGATGTCGCTTGAGCAGCTCTACTACTCGATCCACGAGCAACCTTGATCGGGAGGGAGGGCTCGCTGATGCCCAACGGCTCCAAGGATCCCCAAGCACGATGCTTTTACAAGGGACTTGGAGCCGGGGCTCTTTGTTTTGAGCGCTTGCTGAATCACTCCCACTCGATGCTCGCCGGCGGCTTGGTCGAGATATCGTAAAGCACCCGGTTGATGCCCTTGACCTCGTTGAGGATCTTGTGGCTGGTCTCGCGCAGGATGTGGTACGGCAGCTCGACCCAGTCGGCGGTCATCGCGTCTTCGGAAATGACGGCGCGCAGGCTGGTGGCCCACTCGTAGGAGCGCTCGTCGCCTTTGACGCCGACGGTTTTCACCGGGACGAGGGCGGCGTATGACTGCCAGACCTTCTCATACCAGCCGTGCTCCTTGAGCTTGCCGATGAAGATGGCGTCACACTCGCGGATGATGTGGAGCTTCTCTTCCGTGATGTCACCGGGGCAGCGCACCGCCAGGCCGGGACCCGGGAACGGGTGACGCCACAGGATGTCGTGGGCGATCCCGAGCGAGGCGCCGAGCGCGCGGACCTCGTCCTTGAACAACTCGGCCAGCGGCTCGAGCACCTTGCCTTCGGCCTGAAGTTCGAGGATGCGATCGACGCGATTGTGGTGGGTCTTGATCTTGGACGCCTTCGATTTCGCGTTGGACGCGCTTTCGATGACGTCGGGGTAGAGCGTGCCCTGGGCGAGCATCTCGGCGTCGCCGACGGCGTCCCAGAAGGTGTCGATGAACAGCTCGCCGATGATCTTGCGCTTGGCTTCGGGATCGGACACGCCGGCCAGCGCCCCGAGGAAGCGCTCCGAGGCGTGGATCGTTTCGATCGGCACGCCCATCCGGTGGAAGTTGTTTTGCACTTCCTGCGTTTCGTTTTTCCGCATCAGGCCGTGGTCGACATAGATCGCGCGGACCTTCACGCCGGCCTCGTTCAGAAGTACGGCAAGGACCGTACTATCGACCCCGCCGGAAACACCGCAGACCACCTGCTTGTCGCCGACCGTGGCGCGGATGCCGTCGATGATCTCGCGCTTGAAGTCATCGATGCGGAACGGCGCGAGTTCCCCGGCGGTGAGCAGGAAATTGTGGAGGATCCGGTTGCCTTCGTGGCTGTGGGTTACTTCCGGGTGGAACTGGATGCCATAGAAACGCTCGCCCCATTGCAGGGAGACGGGCGTGCCGTGCTGGTTCGCGGCGAGGACTTTCGCGCAGTCCGGCAGCACCTCGACGGTGTCCGAGTGGCTCATCCACACCTGCGACGCGGGCGAGACGCCTTCGTAGATGCCGGTGCACGAAGCGGGATTCAGCGTGGCGGGACCGTACTCGCGGCGGTTGCTCGCCTTGACCGTGCCGCCGAACTTGATGTTGAGAAGCTGCATCCCATAGCAGACGCCGAGCACCGGCACGCCGAAGGATTGGAGCGCGGCGAAGTCGAGGTCCGGGGCATCGGCTTCCGACGTGCTCTTCGGCCCGCCGGACAGGATGATCGCACCCGGCTTGCCGATGTTCGGAAAGTCCTCGATCGCGTAGAGCTTGGCGAAATAGCCGAGCTCGCGGACGCGGCGGACGATGAGCTGAGTATACTGCGAGCCGAAGTCGAGGACGGCGACGTGTTGAATTTCCTGCATGGCCAAATGGAAGTCGAAAAGGAGAAACGGGGAGGCGGCCGGCTCAGTGGAGCGGCTGGTAGTTGGTGGGCTCTTCGGTGATGACCACGTCGTGAACATGGCTTTCGCGCAGGCCACCGGCGGTGATGCGGGTGAACGTGGCGCGTTCGCGGAGCTGCTCGAGGCTGGATGCTCCCACGTAGCCCATGCCCGAGCGGAGGCCGCCCATGAGCTGGAAAATGACATCGCTCAGGGGTCCCTTGTACGGCACGCGTCCTTCAACGCCTTCCGCGACGAGCTTGCCGGAGCTGTTCTGCCCGTAGCGGTCGCCGGAGCCCTTGCGCATCGCGCCGAGCGAGCCCATGCCGCGGTAGGTTTTGAAGCGGCGGCCCTGGAAGTAAACGCTCTGGCCGGGGCTTTCGCGGGTGCCGGCGAGAAGCGAACCGAGCATCACGAGGTCGGCACCGGCGGCGAGGGCTTTCACCACGTCGCCGGAGTAGCGGATGCCCCCGTCGGCGATGACTTTCACACCGCGCTCGCGGCAGTAGCCGGCGACGTTCTGGATCGCGGTGAACTGCGGCATGCCGACGCCGGCGATGACCCGCGTGGTGCAGATCGAACCCGGACCGACCCCGACTTTCAGCGCGCTGGCCCCGGCGGCGACCAGGTCCTTCGCGCCCTGCTCGGTGACCACGTTGCCGGCGACGACCGGGATGTTCGAAAGCGAGCGCAGCTTGGAAATCACCTCCATCACCCGCGACGTGTGGCCGGTGGCGGCATCGATGAAGAGGGCGTCGGCACCGGCGTCGATCATTGCCTGGCCGCGCTCGACGCAGTCCGGGCCGACCCCGACCGCCGCGCCGCAGCGGAGGCGGCCGCCTGGATCCTTGGCGGCGTTGGTGAAAGTGATCCGCTTCTCGATGTCGGAGCCGGTGATCAGCCCGACCAGCTTTCCGTTTGCATCGACCAGCGGCAGCTTCTCGATGCGGTTCTGATAGAGAATGCGGCGGGCTTCCTCGAGTTCGGTGTTGGCCGGCGCGGTGATCAATTTCTCCCGCGGGGTCATCACGTCCGCCACCCGTGCGTCGAGGAGATCGAGGTAACGCACGTCGCGGCCGGTCACCATGCCTTCGAGGTGGCCTTCGGTATCGATCACCGGGAAGCCGGAGAAGCCGTGTTCGTCCATGATCGCCCGGATCTCGTCGATGGTCTGCTCCTTGCGCACCGTCAGCGGCTTCTGGATCACCGCGTTCTCGGAGCGCTTCACCCGCGAAACCATCGAGGCCTGCTCGGCGATGGAGCAGGCGCGGTGAATCACCCCCATGCCCCCCTCGCGGGCCAGCGCCACGGCCAATTCGGGCTCGGAAACCGTGTCCATGGCCGCCGAAACGACCGGAATGTTCAGCCGGATGTCGGCCGTCAGGTTCGTGGAAATGTCCGATTCCGTGGGCAAAATCTCGCTCAACGCGGGAATGAGAAGCACGTCGTCGAACGACAATCCGAGGGAAATATCCGCCATGGCGGAGTCAAAAGAGGGTCACCCCCGGAATCAAGACCGAATCCCCAAAAGAGCCGGAATCCGCTATTTGCGGGCGTAATTCAAGGGCGCGGGGATCGCGATCACCGTCATCCCGGCAAGCTGGCCCGCCATGACCCCGGCCGGCGCGTCCTCGAGCACCAGGCAGCGCTCCGGCTTGACGCCGAGCATCTGGGCCGCCTTGAGGAAAATGTCGGGCGCCGGTTTGCCATTCGCCACGTCGTCCGCGGTGATCACCTCTTCGAACAGATCTGACACGCCGACCGCTTGCAGCGTTTTCTCGATCACCAGCCGGGTTCCTCCGGTCGCAATCGCCATCGGGAGTTTGCCGCGAAGGCTCTCGGCGAAGGCCGCAACCTCATCGATGAGTTCGAGTTGTCCCAGCTTGCGCAGGAAGGCCTCGCGCTTCGAAAAAGCCACCTTCTGGGGATCCAGCTTCAGGCCGTATTCATCGTTGATCTCGACCACGATGTCCTTGGTCGGCCGGCCGCCCATGGCATAGAAGACATCTTCTTTGAAGATATTGGCCGCGCCATGCATCGACAGAGCCTCGCACCATGCCTCGAAATGCAGCGGCATCGAGTGCACCAAAGTGCCGTCGCAGTCGAAAATCACGGCATCAAAGCCGTCTGCCGTTAGATTGATCTCGCCGATGGTTGCCATTTGCGCCGTTCGGGTAACAGCCCCCTTCCGAATGGCAAGACCGCAAAACAAAAAAGTCCGTCAAAGGGAAATCTCTCGGTCGACATATGTCCCCGGAGCCACGGTCTTGATCTCTCCGGCGGGTGAAGAAAATGCCACCTTGCCTTTGAGCACCACCCCGTCGCCAAAGCGGAGCGGCCCGTCGATCCGGACTTCGTCGCACTCCGCCAGCGAAGGCGTGCCGAGCGACTCGATGGCGTCCACCAGCTTGTAAGAATCGTCCAGTTTCACCACCGGCGGCTGCCCGTGGCGGACTTCCGCGAGTTCGACCCGCCCGTCGTCGCCGATGCAATAAGCGTCGGAACGCAGCGCGAACAGGTCGGCGGTGGACTTCACCGGCGCGAAGCGCGAGCGAGGAACCTCGATCGCCTTCGAGCCTTCAAAACACTCGATCGCCGCGCCCATCGCCACTTCGAGTTGGATGACCGGAGTCGAGTTCTTGTCACGCGGATCGACCGTCTTGCGGTTGCGGATCATCGGCAGCGGCAGCACTCCCCCGCCCTGCGCGAGGAGATCCTTGAGCCGGTCGAGCCGCAGCCAGATCGAGTTGGTATTGAAATAGCGGTGGCGGTCGATGTCCTGGAAGGCATCGAGATCGCCCTCCGGGCACTGGGCGACCTCGCGCAGCAGCAGGCGGCCGTCGCTGGCGCGGACCGCCAGGTGGCCGCCCTTGCGGTCGGCCGGAGTGCGGCGGGTGACCTCCATCAGGAAGGGCGCGCCGGATTCGGCAAAATGCTTCAACAGGCCGGGCTCGAGCACCGCGCCGAGGTTGTCGGAGTTCGAAACGAAGGCGTATTTGACCCCGGCCGCCAGCAGACGGTCGAGCCAACCGCTGCCGACCAGCGCCGGATAGAGGTCGCCGTGACCCGGCGGACACCATTCATGCGAAGGATTGGCCGGCCATTCGACCGGGGCCAACGTCGCCTCGTCGATCTTCGGCACCTGGTTCTGCATCAGCTCCACTTCGGACGCTTCGGCGAAGCCACCGTCCGCGTGCTTCTTGAGGTAATCCAGCGTGTCGCCACTGGTGCTGAAACTGTTCATCAACAGCAGCCGCACCTTCGATCCGCTCGCCTCGCGCAGGCTTTTCACCTGACGCACGATCAGGTCGAGGAAGTTCACGCCGGGCCGGACCTCGAGCACGCTCTTGACCTTCTGCAGGCCCATGCTGGTGCCGAGGCCGCCGTTGAGCTTGATCACCACCGCCTGCGCCAGCAGGTCCGGATCGAAGGACGCGCCTCCCGGCTCGAAGACGGCCAAGCCCTCCGCCGGACGGATCGAATCCTCAGGAATCAAGCCGGTCTCCTCGCGACAAAGCGCCTCGTAGTTGTGGCGAAATGCCCCGATCGCGGCTTCCATCACGTTGGCGGCTCGCATCTTCTGCTCGAATGGCACGAAATCTCCTTGGTTCATGACGGGATTGGGGGACGGCTTTGCGGGGGTTCGTTGGTCCGAAGCCGGACAGCCCTCGCTTCCCACAGTTAACCGGGCGCCGCAAGGAAAATAAAAAATCTCCGTGGCACGAAAATTGCTGTATTTTAATTCTTGCTCGGCTTTATTCCCGGCGTTCCCGGTCCGGAAGGGACTCACGTCATGGCCGATGCCTCGCTCCATCAATCTCTCGGTCAGCAGCAATCGCTGGCTCCCCAGATGCGGCGCAGCTTGGAGATTCTCCAAGCGAACTCGATGGAGCTCCAGCAACTTGTCCAGCAGGCTCTGGACATCAACCCGGTGCTGGAGGACATCACGGAGTCCATTTCTCTCGACGAGAATTCACCCGACCCCGATGAAGCGGATTCGTTGGAGCACCTCAACGAGACCGACGACGACTGGCGCGACGTTGAGATCATGGAGCGCCGGGCCAACCCTTGGAGCGCCGATGACGAGGAGCGGCGCGAGCACCTCTACAACTCGATCGTTGCACCGGAAACGCTTCAGCAGCACCTCTCCTACCAACTCGACTTCTCATTGGTCGATCCGGCGATCCGCGATGCCGCACGGCACTTGCTCGGCAATCTCGATCCCCGCGGATTCCTCGACCTCCCCGCTCGCGAACTCGCCTCGCGGCTCGGGATTGCAAAGAAGACGATGGACGAGGCGGTCCTGCTCATCCAGTCCTTCGAGCCCCCGGGCATCGGGGCGTCCGGCATCCAGGAGTCGCTGCTGCTCCAGCTCGAGCGCAACGGCGAGGGAAACAGCCTCGAATACCGGATCGTGCGCGATCACCTGGAGGAGCTCGCCCGCAAACGCTACCCGCAAATCGCCCGCACCCTCGGCACCAGCGTCGAACGGATTTCGGAAGCCGCGTCCCGGATCGGCCGTCTGACGCCGAACCCCGGCGGCGACTTCGACCCGACCGGCAATCCCTACATTCAGCCCGACGTCGTCATCGAGCGGAGCGACGAAGGCTGGAAAGCCCGGCTGACCCACGAGTACATGCCGAAGCTCAAGATCAGTGATTTCTACAAGGACCTGCTCGGCAAAACCACCAACGATCGCAAGGCCCGCCACTTCCTCCGGGAGCAGATCCGGGAGGGTCGCACCTTGATCCGCTCGCTGTCGCTGCGGCAGGAAACCATCCTGTCGATCGCCGAAAAGCTGATCGAGCACCAACCTGCCTTCCTCGACAAGGGCCCGCGCCACCTGCGGCCGCTGACGATGAACGAGATCGCCGACCAGATCGGACTCCACGCCACGACGATCTCGCGGGCAGTTGCCGGCAAGTATGTGCTCACTCCGCACGGCCTCATGGAAATGCGCGCCTTCTTCGCTGCCGGCTACCAAACCGCCGACGGCACCGAGGTCTCGAATGCCGGCGTCCGCGAGGCAATCCAGGATCTGGTGACCAAGGAAGATCCGTCCAAGCCGCTGTCCGACGACGCGCTGGCCAAGCAACTCAAGGTGCAAGGCATTCCGGTCGCCCGCCGCACCGTCGCCAAGTATCGCGAACAGCTCGGCATCCTTCCTTCGCATCTCAGGAAGTCGTTCACGAGCTGAACGGGGACCTTACCCCAATGCCCTCCTCTTGAAGCGGGCTACTCCTCCGGGAACTTGACCTCCCGCTTCCGCTTCGGGTGGAAGCTCACCCGTCCGCCGAGGGCTTCGCGCAGGGGATCGAAGACGGAGTCCATCCCGACCTCCTTGATCTCGCAAACGACCGCCATCAGCTCCCCGAGCCGACCCTTCGGAAAACCCCGCTCTTTGAACCAGATCAGGTATTCCCCGGGCAAATCGTGGATCGGCATCCCGGACGGCGGCACCGCGGCCGGGCCATATTTTCCGAAGGGCATGCGCATCCGGCCGATCTCCGCCAGCAGATTGCGGAAGTCCTCGCGAGAGTTCTCGTTCATTCAGGAAGGGCGGTTGAGAGTTGGGATTGGGGCGTGCTTCGGAAAACCGTTCCAGGTCGGCCGGAAACCAGAAGCCCCCGCAGCTACGACCCGTCGTCGACAAAGGCAATGACCGGGTCGAGGCTGAACTGGAGTTCCACGGTGCCGAGATCGCGCAGGTTGATCCATTCCAAATGAGCTAACCCGTCTTTCCACACCATCACGGCGATCGCCTCGTCCCCACTCGGCTGCGGCGGGGGGCGGCTT
>Ga0247843_1001799_pt1 | contig 41560 bp, 3 predicted proteins | sample LaCruzMarch2017__FD_192420 | JGI IMG/M metagenome (GOLD analysis project Ga0247843, IMG submission 192420) | Freshwater microbial communities from meromictic Lake La Cruz, Castile-La Mancha, Spain - LaCruzMarch2017_8m | ecosystem: Environmental > Aquatic > Freshwater > Lake | place: Spain...
ATAAAAACAAATCGGTTCAACGAAGTCGCCAAGGATACACTGGACGAGTGGATATACTTTTTGAAAACGGCGGAAATCAAAGATGAATTCACGGCGAAAGGGTTGAAGTCGGCCAGCCAGAAACTTGATATTTTGAAGTTAGAACCTGCCGACCGTAAAGAATATGACCGCTATATGGAGGCTCAAAGGAGTGACGCGAGTTTTGTGGAGACGGTAAAACTAGAAATAACGTCGGCAGTGAAAAGCAGAGAGGAAGAAATTGCTGAGAGCGCCCTAATCGAAGGTGCATCCGCAGATTTTGTTGTCAAAATCACTGGGCTGTCTATAGAGCAAGTCCGAAGTATATCTGAAAGGCTCGGCATGAATAAATAAACCGCCCAACTAAGGCTTCCTTGCCAACCGCTCGCTAAACGCAGCGGCATGCAAGGACGCAACCGTTCTATCCAACTTTAAAACAATATATATAAATATACAAAATGAGATACTTTCTAACCTAAAGCTTTTATCTCGTTTCAACTACGCTTGCCAAGGCAACGGCCCGTTCCAAGTCATTTGAAAGCACCCACACTTCCACCTATTTTCCGTATTTTTGTCCCCAAAAGATCGTTCCACGGCCCTTCAGGACAAATATATTAACCCGTTTACTGATTTTGGTTTCAAATCACTACAGGACCGGGTATTTCATAAACTGTTTGAGGCAGCAGCCATGCGTGGCGGAAAATGAAGAAAAAATGAAACCGGAAGACAATATTTTAAAACAGTTAAAAGAGCAAAATATTGAATTTAACAGCCCCAAATCAATGTCAGGTGAAAGAACCCACACTTCCACCTGACACTGTTTCGTAGCACACTACATACTACCGCACAATCACAAACATCTCTCTACTCAATATCTCCTGCTGTTTTCCCACCAATACAAGGTGATAAATACCCGCATCTAATCCGGATAATTGGAGACGCATTTGCCCGGAAAGGGACGCTTCCCGCATCACCAGCTTACCTTGTTGATCCAAAATGTGGAGCGATTGGGCCTTGCTCAGGGCTGTTGGTGGAATCCCTACCAGCAAGTGATCCCGGGTAGGATTGGGTGATATCTGTAGGCTTATGGACTCAGAAGTCGGATGTTGGCCAGATAAAGGCCATCTCACCTGGGTTTTAACGGTGTTGGTGGTGATGGGGGCATTAAAATCAAACACAATATCGGCGGTGTTGTGAATGGTCTCGTTGAGCGCCAATCCAAGATCCGCAGCCACAGAGAATTTAACGAAGCCGGTTTCTCCGGGGAATAACAGCACATTGGGAAAGGTAAAAGTGAGGGTGCCATCTAAACGAAATTGCCAGATACAGGGATGGCTGGAGCTGATCCATTGAAAAGTTGCCGGATTCAAGTGCGCCTCCAAAACGTCGCGGATCACCACGATTTCTGCATAAAAGTTGCCCGTATTTTCAAAACGGATGGTGTACTCAATGGGCTTGCCGTGCGCAAGATCCTCCGGCGTGATATACGCAGCGGCAGCTTTGTCGTTCGGGTCATACGAACCCACCACGATTTCTCGCAGTGCCGCGTAGTTGTTAACCGGCTCCAGATCGTTCGCTGCATGGACTTTTCCAGAAAAGAGGAGCACATCGCCAATGGGTACGCTCGCATTTACCAGCACGCTTACCTGTAATGTGCTGTGTTCAAAGGGCGCCAGGGGGCCTAAGGACCATTTAAGCGTGTCGCCCACGGTAGTAACCCCGGCAAAAGGGTTGGTGGAGGTCACCGTTATTCCGGCGGGGATCAGGAATTCTACCCAGGCGTTGTTGACGGTTTCGTTGCCCACGTTGGTCACCGTCAGACTCAGGTTATTGTCAAATCCAGGCCGGAAGGGTTCCCAGTTGGTGATATCCAGTTTCAGATCAATCACGCCCTCCGTGAAGTGTATCCCGAAATCATAGCCGGTTCCGGCTTGACTGGCGGCTCGGAAAGGCGGTAAAGCACTGCTGTATGCATTTGGCAAACTCACCAGGATGGAATCCAGGCCGGAGGCCGCCACCAGCGAATAAACACCGGCATCGTCGCTCACATTGTAGGAGCCCAGGGGTTCGGCGCTGAGGATTATGTTTTTTAATGGCAATTCTCCATTGTCTTTTATCCCGTTTTGGTTCTGATCGTTGAATACAAGCCCTGAAAAAACCTCGAATTCGGCCCCCAGCCGCCAAACACCGCTGGTCACCGCGCCCATGAAAATATTGGACCCAACAGAGAGCAGGCGACGGCCCCGCAGATTTGTCAAGCCATTGTTTAAGGGCTCCCAACTATTTCCCTGGTCAAAACTGATCCAAACGCCATTAAATGGCATCGTACACATAATCAGGTTCTGGAAATAAAGGATCTCACCCGGCTCAAAATTTACATCTCCCCAGCTATCCACAGGCAGTCCCGCCATGGCAAGCGGTTGCCAACTGTTGCCATTATCCGTGCTATAAAAGGATTCATACTCAGACCATATAATGATCCTGCCGCCCGAAACGCCCAGCTTGTTGTAACGATGTGCGCCTGGCGACCAAAATGTGTAATTCAGGGCCCAGGTAGCACCATCATCGTCGGAACGATAAACCTCCCCATCATTGGTGGTGTAAAACAGGTAGTTGCCAAATTTGGCAATGTCGCGAAGTCCATAATAATTGGAGTCTACCGCCAGTGTTTCCCAATTTGCCCCTCCATCTTTGGTTCGCCGTATTCTTTCATCTTCCACCAGGAAAAGATCCTGGTCAATGATCCTGAAAAATGTTTCTCCGCCAAACCAGGCGTTCACATTCAGCATTTTGGTCCATACGTTGGAGTTTCCGACAAGTTGGTACAACGAATCATTGCTTCCAGCCCAAATGGTATCCCCTTTGGTGATCATTTCATTAAACTGGACGTTGGAGTAGATGTCACTGATTGGACCAGGAATCTTGACCCAATTGAGTCCTTCATTATCGCTGGACCAAATACCGTTATAGGTAGTGCTAACAATCAACCTACCATTGGGCATTGCTGCCATTGAATTGATTCTTGAGCAAATAAAACCGTTCTGGTATTGTTCAACCTGGGTGTTGTTTTGAACCGTATGGAAAATGCCTGTTGTGCCAGCAACAACATGGCTACTTCCGGATTCTACACCGCTTCTAATTCCATAATATGGATCGGATTGTGTAATTTTTTGCCAACTTAAGCCATCTACAGAGCGATAAATTCCATTTGAATAGAGGAGTAAGGAGCCATCGGAAGCGCGCTTAATGCCGTCAAGTCCGTAGAAATCAGTAGGTCCTCCCACCCACGTTAGGCCGAAATCAGGAGAGGCAAAAATACTGTCCTGACCCAGCAATAACAAAAAAGGACCATCCGCGAACAAATCTTGGTGATATGCAGTATCCTGTGTAATCGTCCAGTTTGCGCCTAAATCGCTGGAGTAGTAACGTGCGTAAAAGTCATAGGCCAAAATTTGGTCGCCATACACAGCTGCTTTGTAAATATAAACATCCTGAGGATGTGTTATTTGTGTCCAGCTCATGCCATCGTCCGTGCTATAATAAAGCTCGTCCTGGCTTTTGATCCAAATACGTCCAGCTTCCCTCCAAACTCTAATATCGTTTCCAGAAGTGCTCAAATAAATGTAGGGCGGATTATCATGAATAGCTATTTGTGTCCAACTCTGTCCGGCATCCGTACTCCGGAGGAAATAAGGCGTTTCATTGTAGTTGGGAGCAAATTTGAAGGCCAAAGCAAGTATCTCGTCGTCTGAAACAAATTGGCCCACTATCCGCATATCATTGAATGCAGGATTTACAGAGTTCCAGCTTTGTCCTTCGTCCGACGAGCTCCAGAGCCCATTTTCTGTTCCAGCATAGATGGTTGTAGTATTTCGTTCCAGGTTATGCACGGGTCCGCCTTCCGGACCGCTGGTTTGTTGCCATTCGGCATTGGTTTGACTGGTAAGTGGAAGGGAAATGGAAAACCAAAAGAGAAAGAGTAAGTAGTTTTTCATGTTAATAAGGTAGTTAATGAATGTTTGAATAGGGTGGTACAGGTCAGACTACTGGACATTCTGACATTGGACAATGGACTTGCACTCTATAAACTTGAAAATCATGCACTTGCTGAATCGGGTCTAAGGTCCAGTGTCAAAATGTCCAGTAGTCTGGGTACCGGTTTTCGCCTTAAAAGTAAAGGATAAAATGAAAAAAAAGGAGGTAGGCGATTTTTATGATGGTTTCGCTTCGCTAATGTTGGTACACAAAAAAAGCCGCCCCGATTGCTCAGGGCGGCCCGATTGTTTTCCATCTAGTGTTGATTATAATTTTGACTGATAGCCTCACTTTGAAGTGAGACTATCAGTTTTGGTCATCATCTTTCCCGGAACGGCGTTCCGGGGTACATCATTTCCCGGAACAGCGTTCCGGGGTACATCATTTCCCGGAACAGCGTTCCGGGGTACATCGCTCCCGGAACAGCGTTCCGGGAGACACTTATCGTTGTATCACCACCTTGGCAAACTTCACTTCTTTGCCATTCTGAATGGCCAGGGTGTAAAGTCCTGCTGGCAGTTCGCCGTATTCAAACACCTGAATCAAGTTGCCCGAGCGGAAGTCCGCTTGCTCCTGCGCTACTACCTGACCAAGCGCACTGTAGAGGATGAAATCAATTTCACCATCGCCGCGGGATTGTCCCAACATCTCTACTGTGAACGTACCGACGTTCGGGTTCGGGTAGAGGCGGAAGGATTCGAGCCAGTTGTCTTCGTTAGTTGCTGTGGCGTTGCCGTTCAATACCACCGATTGTTGGAAGATGTCTGCCGCGCAGTTGTTGTCAGCCGTCAGTTCTACGATGTAGGTGCCTGGCTGTGCGTAAATGTGCGTCGGGTTCAATTCCGTGCTGGTAGTGCCATCGCCAAAGTGCCAAACATATTCATTAGCGTTCTGCGAGAAGTTGTCAAACGTAACCGTCAGTTCAAGCGCGCTGTAATCAAAGTCAGCATCCGGCATACCCACGTAAATCGTCTGGCATTCCTTCTTCAGATCATCTGAACCGTAAGCATTCGTCACGACGAGCGTCACCTCATGGTAACCCGCGGTAGCGTACATCACGGTCGGGTTCTTCGCGGTTGAAGCCGATGGCGTACCACCTGGGAACGACCAGGAATAAGCCGATGGTGCTCCTGCCGATTGATCGAAGAACTTCACTTCAAAGGGCGCCATACAAGCCTGAACCTGTACATCCGAGAATGCTGCAGTCGGTGCAAATGCTTGATCGGTCACGACTATTACATTGGCCACACAAGTGGACGAGTTGCCACTTGGGTCGGTCACAGTCAGTGTCACGGTGTTCGTACCCAGGTTCGAGAAGTTGAAGCCCGTTTTCGAAGCCGTCAGCGTCAACGTGTTCGTTGCAGCATAACTGTCGGTCGAGCCTCCATCAATCTGGATGGGCGTAATGTTCACCGAACCACCTAGACCCAGGGAAACTGTGATGTCCTGGCAAACAGCCGTCGGAGCAGTTTGGTCGAGTGAAGTTACCATGAATGTTTCCGTAGCGCTACAAGCACCCAGTGTTGCAGTTACCGTAACCGTGACCGTGACAGCCTTTGCATCGAATACCGGAATGGTGGGCGACATGGCCGTTGTACTGCCATTCGGCATACCTACCGCTGCGCCTCCAGTCCAGGTGAAGTTTGCACCCCAAGTGGTGGTTTGCAACACAATCGGGCCAAGCGAGCTGCCAGCCTCCACGGTGTAGTCAGGGATTGGGATGATGTTGAACACCGTTCCGTCTACCACTGCTGCTGTGGCCGTAGCCGTGCAACCATTGCCGTCTGTGAGGGTCACCGCATAAGCACCTGCATTCAGGCTGTTAAGCGCGGTCGAAACCGTCGCCAGCGGACCTTGTACCGTGCCGTTCGACCACTGGAAGGTGTAGTCTGATGGGCCGTCGAATACGGTAGCCGTCACTGCACCCTGGCCTGCGCCGGAGCAGGTATTGTCCTGCGCCGTGAGCACCAGGCCCGGGTTGCCGAACACGCTGAGTTGCAGCGCGTCCACATCGTAGCAACCTGCCACATTTTCCACACGCGCCCAGACTTGTTTGGCCGCTGAAGTGTAGGCGTTTGTGAGCGGGTTCGTGCCCAGTTCAGCATCCGTTTGCGATGCGTAGTAGGTCACGGTGAGGCCCGTCGCGTTGCCGGTCACTTTGGCATTGGCGCTGCTCAGGTTGAACGCTGCCGTTGGGCCGTCGAAAGTTTCTGGGCAAGCACCGATTTCCGCAGAGACTGCCACGGGTAGCGGCGCCACTTGCAGGTTGACGGTGTGAACCGAAACCGTAGTGCCTTGCAGTACCCGAGCGTACACCTGATCTCCACCTCCTGCCGTGTACGGGCTGGAGAGAATGCCATTGCCTGATTGTGCATCGCTGTAAGAAGCGTGGTACGTTACCGTAGCCGTGCTAGCCGGATCCAGGATGCCGTTGGCATCAGTCAGGATGAACTGGCCCTGGGTCGAATTAGCATCGAGTGCGCAAACAATAATCGTGCAACTTGAGTCGGCAATAAAGCCTGCATCGAAAGTATGGTCTGAGCAACCGGCCATGCCCGTTGTGAGCATGATGGTCGGGTATTTGTGCCATGCCGTATTCGGTGCATCGGCAATCGTTGCGTCGGAGTCGTTCCAGTCATGGTGCCAGCCTGCGCCTACATTGGCGAGGGTGAGGTGGTATTTGTAACCGTTGACTGCCAACTGGCTTTCTGTGGTATCGAATTGTGAGAGGTTGGAATTTTTACCAAACACAATTTTGTACGGATGGAAGGCGCTGACGCTGTCGCGACCCGAGGTAGCTATCCATGCCTCGTTGATGGTGCCAATGCCCGTGAAGTAGTATTCACCGTTTTGGCCCGTCACCGTGCTGGCGAGGAGGTTGCCCGAGATGCCGTCGAAGAGACTCACGAGAACACCCGGGATCGGGTTTTCGCAAGCATCCTGGATACCGTCTTCGTTTGCGTCGTTCCACACATAGTTGCCGATCTGGATCGGAGCCTCGTCGCACATGGCTTCGAGATCGCCGATTGTATTTGCCATACCGATACCGACGCTGTTGTTGACAGGATCGAGCAGGGTAAGGTCATTGCGGGTTGCAGCACCCGAGAGCAGGTCGTAGTACACGATACCTCCACCGAAGTTGTACTCGGAAGTGTTCGGGTTGTTGATAGCGCCGAGTAGTTCATCCCTGCCTGGAACGTACAACAGACCCCCTGCTTCCGCGTCAATGTGGTGATAGCGGGTGTTGTCGTAGAAGAATTCGCCACCGCCAGGGCCGTCATTGGAGTTCGGGCCAAGGGCACTGGTACGGTTCAAGCCTGGGATGGTACCGTTGTTTTCCAGGGTCCAAACACCATTCACTGGGTAGGCAGCGACGATGTCACCACCAGCCGTTGCTGAAATCGGGTTGCCCTGTTGTGTGCCCGGACGGAATTGGCGGTAGCCAAACTGATGTCCGGTGCGGTCCATCATGGCCACCACCATCATGCCTTCGCGGGTGATTTCGATATCGGAGATCAAAGCCTGGCCACGGCAGCGGAATTCTGCGCCGGTCGGGCCACCACCGATGATCTCAAAGTTGCCAGCGAAGATCGCAGCAGGTTCGCCTGCGCCCGTGTTGGCCACCTGGTTGCGCTCGGTGTACACGTCAGTCCAGGTCTCCCATTCTTTGCATTGTGCAAGGTTCGGGTTGACGCTGCCTACGATGTCGCCGTGGTTGTACGCTGGCGTATGCAGATCCCATTCGAGTACTTTCATCCAGGTGCTGTCTTTCGAATTGAACACATGGATCGAGGCGCTCAGGTCGTTGGAAGTACCGTTTGCGTTTTCGCCCGTACAAACACCACCCACATAGATTTTCTCGCAATCCACTTTCAAGCCCAGCGGACGGAACACGCCGTTGCCACAGTTTGGAGCAGATGTGATCGGAATTTCTACAGAAGTAGTCAGGGCAGTATCCTGAATGTTGTTTACCCGAACGAGTGTACCGTTGAACAGGTTGACCGTCCAGAGCGTGTTGTCGCCCATGATGTCAAGGTCGCCGAGACCCACTTTGCCTACTTTACCGAAGGCGTCCGTGTCCATGCTTGCAACATTCGGTGCACCCAAATCAGCCGGACGGACCACAGTGCCCACGTTTGGCACGATGTAAACGCCCGTTACGTTGGGCGTGTTCGAGCCTTGGTTGTAGTCAATGCGGTAGATACCACCCAGACCCAGTTCGCCCAGACCCACGTGGCGCTTCAGGAATGCCGAAGCGTAGAGGTACTTGTTCGAGCGGTCGTAAGCCAGGCCGTATACAGAACCAATGAGCTGGTTGTTGGCTGCCACGTCGCCGAAGAGTTCCGTGCGATCGGTTGCGTTGTATGGGATGAGTGCCACTACGGGTGCATCCACTTCGTCGGTTTTGCCTTGTGCGAAGCAAGAGAAGGCAATGTCCGGATCCAACTGACAGTAATCAGCCGGGTTGAGGAAGCCCACTTTGATGTCGCAATTTGCTTGATTGATGAACTGGACCGTGGTACCGATGCCTGCACAAGCCAGTGCGGGTTTGAGGCAGCAAGAGTCTTTGATCACCACAAATTCAAGGCGATACGGATAGTTGTTCAAGTTCGGGAACAAGAAGTTGCCCTGATCGTTGGTCCAAACCGAATCCACTGGGATCGGGTTGTTGCATTCGAAGATGTACACCAACACGCTGTCGAGGCCAAACTCTTCGGAGCCAAACTCGCAGTTCGCGTTGAAGTCATTGAAGGCCATGCCGCCGATGGTGCCGCCTACAATTTCGCAGACCGTTGCCGTACAGCCATTGGCGTCCGTGACCGTCAGGCAGTAATTGCCCGTAGCCAGTCCGGTGATGGTGAATGGTTCGGTTGTGACCGTGCCGCCAGAAAGGCCACTGCCCTCCCAAGTATAAGGCCCGGTACCGTTGTCGAGGTTCACCGTCATCGTGCCTTCCGTGCCGCCGCACACCACACCGATGGTCGTTGCTGCAGCTTGCAAGATGCTGATGTTTTCGATGGTAACCTCTTCACTGCCCATGCAGCCTTCTGCACTGGTCACCATGATGGTGTACGTACCTGCTGTGAGCCCAGTGATGTCGAACGGATTGCCTGAACCCGTTCCCATGCCCGTGTTGCCATCGCCATCCACCCATTTGTAGGTGTAAGGCAGGTTACCGTTGAACACACCCACGGTAATTTCTGCGTCGTTGCCGCCGCAAACCGTAGCGCAGGTTCCAACCGCACCGACAATAAGACCCATCGGCGAACCAATGGTGGTACAGAATACTGCCATACAACCCGAAACATCTGTGACCGTCACGCAGTAGTCACCGCTGCTAAGGCCATCAATGGTGATGGGTTCGGTGGCCGAGGTGCCGTTGCCGCTGGTGCCGTTCGGGCCAGTCCAGTTGTAATTGTACGGTGCCTGACCACCCACGATATCTAGGATAAAGTTGCCATCTATGGCGCCACAAGTCGGAGCACAGATATGGAGCGGAACGATGGAGAAAGCACCCATTGCATTCACCGTAGCGCAAACTGTGGAAATACAGCCAGCACCATCTGTGATCGTCACACAGTAGGTACCCACACCCAGGTTCGAGATCGTGAAGGTCGCATTCGCAGAGATTCCATTGCCGTTTGTGCCATTCGGGCCAGTCCATTGGTATTGGTAAACTGGTGTTCCGTTTGTCACGGTTACCGTTACCGCGCCATTGGTCGAACCGCAAGCCGATGCATTGGTCGCAATTGCAGTTGCAACGCAGCAAGGCGTGGAGTTCACCGTCGCACAAACTGTAACGGTACATCCTGATGCGTCCGAAACGGTTACACAGTAGATACCCGCTGGAACGTTTGTCAAATCTTCAGTCGTAGCACCGCCTGGAGCCCACAAGTAGGTGTAAGGCGCCGTTCCACCGGTCACTGTAAGGTTCACAGAACCATTGGATTCGTTACAATTGGCTGCCGTAGTAACGGCCGTGGCATTCGGGCCATTGCTTTGTGTTACGGTTGCGCACACGGTACCAGTGCATCCATTGGCGTTCGTCACGGTCACACAGTAGGTGCCCGCAGCAAGGCTGCCAATAGTGAACGTGGTGTTCGGTGATGAACCATTGCCGTTAGCGTTGTTCGGGCCCGTCCAGTTGTACTGGTATGGAGCGCCGCCACCCGTCAACACCGTAACCGTAACCGAGCCGTTAGACTGGCCACAAGCTGCGGGGGTGGTTGTAGCCGAAAGCGTTACCAGAGCAGGACCATTGACGGTCACACAAGTCGTTGCGGTACAACCGTTTCCATCGGTCACCGTCACACAGTAGTTACCCGCTGGGAGCAAGTTAATGGTGAACGGTTCGCCTGGGATCGGAATACCGCCGTTATTGCCCGTAGCGCCCGTGCCGGTATTGACCCAGTTGTAGGCGTAATTCGGAACGCCGCCGGTGACATCTACCGTGATGGTACCGTTTGCGTTGATGCAAGACGAAGCAGGGGTGCTGCTGGAAGTCGCCGTGATGGCGTTTGAAGCACCCACCGTTGCGCAAGCCGTGGCCGTGCAACCGTTCGCATCCGTTACCGTCACACAGTATTGACCAGCCGCAAGGTTGTTGATGGTAGCGGTCGTGCCACCATTCGACCAAGCGTAGGTGTATGGTGCGGTACCGTTAGAACCAGAAGCCGTTGCAGAACCGTTGGCCAAGCCACAAGTGGTGTTGGTCGCAGTTGCCGTAGCCGAAATGGTTGGTGGCGCAGCGATGGTCACCGTGGCGAATGCCTGGCAATTGTTGCCGTCGGTTACTGTGATGTTGTAAGTGCCCGGGGCAAGGTTCAGAATGGTGTACGGATCTTGGTTCGTCGGACCAAATTGGCCGCCGTTCCATTGGTAGGTGTATTGTGCCGTTCCATTGACCACATCAACCAAAATGGAGCCATTTGACTGGCCACAAGCTGGTGAAGTCGGCGTAGCCGTAATCGTGATTCCAGAAACGGAATTCACCGTCACCTGACCCGTAGCCATACAGCCTGTGCTGATGTCGGTTACCGTGATGTTGTAGGTACCTGACATAAGGCCGGCAATATTAAATGGATCAGACATGGCCATGCCGTTGCCAGAACCACCGCCTACTCTCGTCCAGTTGTAATTGTAATCCGGTGTGCCACCATTCACATCAACGGTAATGGTACCGTTGTCTTGCCCACAAGTTGCAGGCGAAGCAGTCAGTGCAATGGTCAGCGGTGTGCTGGATGGCACATTTATGTTCACGGTACCAGAGCATCCAGAGGCATCTGTTACTGTAAACGTGTGCAAACCAGCCGGTACGCCAGAGATCGTAAACGGTTCGTTTGCGGAAGAACCGCTCGTGCCGTTCGGGCCAGTCCAGTCGTAAGGTCCGGTGCCGCCGGTTACATCAATGGTCACCGTGCCGTTCGCCTGACCACAAGTGGTTGGCGTAGCGGTTGCAGTCAGGTTAATGCCGCCAGAACCACTTACCACTGCGGTAACGGTTTTGGTACAACCGTTGCTGGCAGTCACTGTAATGGTGTAATTGCCGGGCTGCAGACCTGTAATCGTGTAAGGATCAGGCTGGTTGTTGGCATTGCCATTTACGGGGCCACTCCATGCGTAGTTGTAGGTAAATGGCGGAACGCCACCGAATGTAACATCCACCGTAATCGTGCCGAGGCCACCGCAACCCGCTGGGGTCGTGGAAGTTGCCAGCACGATGTTCTGTGGTTGAGAAACTACGTATGCACCTACTCCTTTGCAACCACGGTTGTCCGTTACGGTTACCGTAAAGATGCCAGAGCAGAGGTTGTTTATATCCTGGGTGGTTTGGTTGCCTGGCGACCAGAAGTAAGTGAAGCCGCCGGAACCACCCGAAACGCTTAGGTTAATCTTTCCGTCGCAATCGCCGTAACAAGTAGCCGGAGTAACAGCCGCCGTCAACGTAATTGGACCAACACAGGGCACGTTCACCGAAGTAATGGCCACACAGCCGTTCGCATCCGTTACGGTCACCGTGTAATTATCACAAGTTGGCACATTGGTGAGGTCTTGTGAAGTTTCCCCGTTCGACCATTCGTAGGTGTATGGTGGAATACCGCCTGGGGTGCCACCTGAAACACTCAGGTTGATTGTAGCCTGTGCGTCGCAAGAGATGTCCAATGTGGTGGACAGCACCAGTTTAGTTGGCTGCGTAACCGTTGCACAAATGGACTTGGTACAGCCGTTCGCATCCGTTACCGTCACACAGTACTGACCCGCCGTCAGACCCGCAAGGTCTTCTGGGTCGTTCGCACCTGGGATATGTCCCCAGTTGTAGGTATACGGTGCGGTACCACCTGTTGCGGTCAAATTCACTGCGCCATTGCTGCCACCGAAGCAGCTCACATTGGTCGAAGTTGTTGTCAGGGCAAGTACCGTCGGCTGGGTCACCACTTGAGATAGGGTGCGTGTGCAGCCAATGGCATCCGTTACCGTTACTGTGTAGGTACCTGCAACCAGGCCATTGATGTCTTGCGTCGTTGCGCCATTACTCCAGTTGTAGGTATAAGCTGGTGTACCACCAGAAACCGTCAGGTTGATGCTGCCGTTGTTTCCGCCGTTGCAAGAAACATTGACTGCCGTTGCCGTGAGTATGATTTCAGGGTTTTGCTGAATGGTAGCACAAACCGATTTGGTACAGCCTTTTGTATCTGTCACCGTCACGCAGTAGGTGCCCGGTGCTACGTTCAACAGGTTTTGTGTGGTTGCGCCATTGCTCCACAAGTAGGAGTATGCCGGTGTGCCACCCGTTGCGCTGATGTTGATATCGCCCGTGTTTACCCCGAAGCAGGAGTTGTTCACCTGGGTAACCGTCACCACCAAGACGGGTGGTTGGGTAATGGTGAAGGATCCTGTTCTGGTACAGCCATTTGCGTCCGTAATAGTCACCGAGTAGGTTCCAGCAACGAGGCCGTTGATGTCCTGCGTGGTAGCACCCGTAGACCATGCGTAGGTGTATGGAGGTGTGCCGCCGTTCACCGTAAGGTCTATAGCGCCGTTGTTACCGCCGAAGCAAGAAACCTGGGTCAAAGCTGAGGTGAACGTGATAGCCGGTGGCTGCGTCACGGTGGCCGAAATGGTTTTCGTACAGCCGTTTACATCCGTTACGGTTACAGTATAAGTGCCCGCGATCAAACCGCTTGGATCTTCACCCTGGAAGCCGTTGGACCAGTTGTAACTAAAGCCGCCATTGCCGCCCGTTGCCGTCAGATTGATGCTGCCGTTGTTTCCGCCATTGCAAGAAACTGGGCTTGGCACCGCTGTCAGGTTAATGACCGGATCAATGAGCGTAACATTTGCAACCGCAGAACAGCCGTTCACATCAGTTACCGTTACAGAATAGTTACCAGCAGGCAGGTTCGATTGATCCTCAGGATTGTTGTTCCCTGGAATATTCGACCAGTTAATCTGGTAAGGCGCAAGGCCACCAGTGATCGTCAGGTCAATGGTTCCATTGCTGTTGCCTGCACAAATTGGATGGGTAAAGTCAACATCCAACACAAGATCACCGAAAGCATCTACCACATAGGCCTGCACTTTGGTACAACCTTGGGCATCTGTTACCGTAACGGTGTAGGTGCCTACCATAAGACCTGACAGGTCTTGCGTCGTTGCGCCATTTGACCATGCGTAGGTGTAAGGGGATGTTCCACCTGATACCGTGAGGTTAATTTCACCATTACTACCGCCAGTACAAGCCACTACTTTGGTAATCACCGCAGTAAGTTCCAAAACGGGAGGCTGTGTAACCGTCGCGCAGAGGGTGGCAGTACAACCATGGGAATCCGTGATCGTCACGCAATAATCGCCTGCGATCAAGTTATTGATGTCCTGCGTAGTCACGCCATTGCTCCAAACATAAGTGTAGCCAGGAGAGCCGCCCGCAATGCTGAGGTTCACCGAACCGTTGCTGCCGCCGAAGCAAGCAACATTGGTCACCTGTGCTGATGGAGCGAGCGGGGTGGGTTCATTCACCGTTTTTGTCAAGGTTGCAGTGCAACCATGGTCGTCGGTGACTGTAACGGTATAGGTTCCAGCCGTCAGCCCATTCACGTCTTCAGTGGTTTCACCGTTTGACCACTGGTAAGTGTAGTCTGGCGTTCCACCCGTAACCGTGAGGCCGATAGCGCCGTTTGAACCATCGTTACAAGCCACATCGGTCACGATTGCCGAAAGGCTCAAAACAGGGGGTTGGCCAATCGTTGCAGAAACAATTTTCTGGCAACCTGCCGCATCCGTGATGGTGACCGAGTAACTGCCAGCCGGAACATCCACCAGGTCTTCCGTTGTGCGGCCCTGATAAGACCACAAATAGGTGTAACCCGGTGTTCCGCCTGAAACGGTCAAGTCAATATCACCATCCGAACCGCCATTGCAAAGCACGTTGGTTACATCAAAAGTAGCAATGATGGTGGTGCTTTCTTCCACAACAGCCTCAATGACCTTAGTACAACCTTTTGAATCGGTTACCGTGACAGTATAAGTACCTGCCACGAGGTTGGAGATGTCCTGCGGGTTGTTAGCACCCGGTATGTTAGACCAGTCGTAAGTGTACCCTGGGGTGCCGCCCGAAACGCTGAGGTCTACCGCACCTGTGTTGCCTCCATTGCAAGCAACGGGGGTGATATTGGTGCTCAAAACGAGGTCAGTAGGTTGGCCCACAGTCACGCAGGTGAACGCTTCGCAACCATGCGAATCCGTCACCGTAACGCAGTAGGTACCTGCTTCCAGGTTGCTCAAGTCTTGCGTGGTAGCGCCATTGTCCCACAAGTAGGTATAGCCTGGAGTACCGCCCACCACAATCAGGTTGATAGCACCGTTATCGCCACCGAAGCAGGAAACGTTCGTCACCTCATCGCTCAGGGAAATAGCCGGAGGCTGCGTGATGGTTGCACAAAGGGTTTTGGTACAGCCGTTTAGGTCTGTTACCGTCACACAATAAGTGCCTGCAGCCAAGTCGTTCAAGTCCTGGGTAGAAAGGCCGTTGCTCCAATTGTAGGTGTAGCCCGGCACACCGCCTGAAACGCTCAGGTCAATAGAACCGTCGCCGCCGCCATTGCAAAGCACGGCGATTTCGGTGCTGGTAACTACAAGTGCCGGTGGCTGCGTCACTGTTTTGCAAAGTGATGCGATGCAACCGTTTGCATCTGTTATGGTCACGCAGTAGTCTCCTGCAACGAGATTGGTCAAATCTTCGGTTGTTGCTGCACCTGGATTCCAGAGATACGTGTAGCCAGGGGTTCCGCCTGAAACGGTCACGTCAATGGCTCCCGTGGCAGCGCCGTTGCAAAGGATGTTGGTCTGCGTTGCGGTCGCTGTCAGTTCTGAAGCCTCATTCACGGTAGCAGAAACGGTCTTCGTGCAGCCGTTGGCATCCGTCACCGTTACCGTGTAGGTGCCTGCGGCGAGGGCAGAAAGGTCTTCTGTCGTCGCGTTGTTGCTCCAGAGGTAGGTGTATGGTGTAGTACCGCCTGTAACCATGAGGTTAATTGCACCCGTGTTGCCACCGTTGCAAGAAACATTGGTCACATCGGTGCTTAAAACCAGTGCATCTGGCTGCGTCACCGTCGCGCTCACCGTTTTCGTACATCCTTGGTTGTCAATCACTGTTACGGTGTACGTTCCAGCAACTACGTTAGTCAGGTCTTGTGTCGTCGCGTTATTGCTCCACAAGTAGGTGTATGGTGTGGTGCCGCCTGAAACCGTCAGGTCAATGTCGCCATCCGAACCGCCGAAGCAGGAAACAGGGGAAGCAATCGCATCAATGGTCAAGTTGGTAGGCTCGATAATGGTTGCGCTGACGGTTTTAGAACAACCATGCGCATCGGTTACCGTTACGGTGTACGTTCCGGCAACGACGTTGGTCAAATCTTGCGTCGTCGCACCATTGCTCCACAAGTAGGTGTAAGGTGTAGTACCACCTGAAACCGTCAGGTCAATGTCGCCATCCGAACCACCATTGCAAAGTACTGGGGTTGGCACTGCGCTCAACATCAAATCTGCTGGTTGCGCAATGGTCGCGCTGCTGGTCTTCGTGCAGCCCTGGCTGTCGGTCACGGTTACTGTGTACGTTCCTGCCACGACGTTGGTCAAATCTTGCGTCGTCGCGCCATTGCTCCACAAGTAAGTGTAGGGCGTAGTACCGCCTGAAACCGTCAGGTCAATGTCGCCATCTGAACCGCCATTACATTGTACATCCGTCACCGAGGTGCTCAAAGCAATGTCGGTAGGTTGTGTTATCGTTGCGCTGGTAGTAGCGGTACAACCGTGTGCGTCCGTTATGGTCACAGTGTAGGTACCAGCAATTACATTGGTCAAATCTTGCGTCGTAGCGCCATTGCTCCACAGATAAGTGTATGGCGTAGTTCCACCAGAAACCGTGAGATCAATGTCGCCATCCGAGCCGCCGAAGCAACTTACGGGCGATGGCGTAGCCACCGGCACCAATGGGGTGGGTTCATTGATGGTAGCACTGATCGTTTTGGAGCAGTCATGGTCGTCTGTGACCGTTACTGTGTATGTTCCAGCCACAACATTGGTCAAATCTTGTGTCGTCGCGCCATTGCTCCACAGGTAGGTGTACGGCAAAGTACCACCCGAAACCGTCAGGTCAATATCGCCATCCGAACCACCGTTGCATTGTACATCTACCGTAGAAGTGCTCAGTACGAGTACTGGAGGTTGCGTAACGGTTGCGCTGATGGTGGCCGTGAAGCCATTGGCATCTGTTACGGTTACCGTGTATGTTCCTGAGCTGAGGTTGGTGAGGTCTTGCGTCGTCTCATTGTTTGACCACAGGTAGGTAAACGGTGCAACACCGCCCGTAACTGTCAGGTCAATGGAGCCATCCGAGCCTTCATAGCAAGAAACGTTCACGACAAAGACTGTCAGGTTAACATCCAGGTAGAAGCCTTGATCCCAAGTAAGGTCGCTTTCGCCAGATTCCAGTACGGTGTTGATGGTCATCAAAGTGCCTGGGTTACCGTCGCTGTCTTCGGTGTCGTCACCGCCTTGATCCTGTGCTGAAGGCGTATAGCCTGCACCTGGGCTTGTGAACGTGATTTTATAGGTACCAGGAGCGAGGTTAGGGAACAGGTACTTGCCTGTGCCATCGGTCGCGGTGTTTTGGTTCACAACATTTCCTGCGCCATCTGTACCAGACAGGGTAACTGTCAGGTTAGGAATACCGCCTTCACCACCGTCTTGAACACCGTCTTTGTCCAGATCAAACCACACAAAGTCGCCGATTTCTGCTTTTTTGTAGAAACCTGCATCCCATGTAAGGTCAGATTCGCCAGAAGTCAATGTGGTGTTGACAGTCATCAAGGTGTTCATATCAACATCCGAATCTTCTGTATCGTCGCCGCCCTGATCTTGTGCTGTGACCATATAGTTCGCGCCAGGCGAGCTGAAGGTCAGTTTGTAAGTGCCCGGAACGAGGTTCGGGAACAGATAGTGACCTGTACCGTCGGTCGTGGTATTCTGATTTACGGGATTACCGTCGCCGTCCGTGCCGGTCAGGGTCACGGTAATATTTGGAATGCCCGGTTCACCGCCATCCTGAATGCCATTACCATTGGTGTCTTCCCAAACGTAGTCGCCAATTTCTGCTTTTTTGTAGAAGCCAGCATCCCAGGTAAGGTCAGATTCACCTGCAACAAGGTCAGTTGCGATGGTCTGTTGTGTGCCAGGAGCAGCGTCGCTGTCCTCTGCGTCATCACCACCTCTGTCTTGTGGCGACAACATGTAACCGCCGGCAGGAGTGCCAAAGGTCACCTGGTAAGTGCCTGGAACGAGGTTGGTAAAGATGTAGAATCCGTTAGCGTCCGTGGTGGTATTCAGGTTTACAGGGTTACCGCTGCCATCTGTACCGGTGAGGGTCACCTCTACGTTCGGAATACCCGTTTCGTTGCCGTCCTGGATACCGTCGGCGTTGGTGTCTTCCCATACGTAGTTGCCAATCTCGGCATTGCCGTAGAAGCCTTGGTCCCAAGTCAGGTCAGACTCACCGGAAGTCAGCACGGTGTTGATGGTCATCAAAGTACCAGGGTTACCGTCGCTATCTTCTGTGTCGTCACCGCCCTGATCTTGAGGTGAGGGGTTAAAGCCCGGACCAGGAGAAGTGAAGGTGATTTTGTAGGTACCTGGAACGAGGTTCGGAAACAAGTAATGACCCGTACCGTCGGTCGTAGTATTTTGGTTCACAGGATTTCCTGCGCCATCCGTACCCGACAGGTTTACTGACACATTCGGAATACCTGGCTCACCACCTTCCTGGATACCGTTGGCATTGTTGTCCTGCCAAACGTAGTCGCCGATTTCTGCTTTTTTGTAGAAACCTGCATCCCAAGTAAGGTCAGATTCGCCTGAAATCAGATCGGTGTTGACGGTCATCAGGGTGTTCATATCAACATCCGAATCTTCCTCATCATCGCCGCCCTGATCTTGAGCAGTGACCATATAGTTCGCGCCAGGCGAGCTGAAGGTCAGTTTGTATGTACCCGGAACGAGGTTCGGGAATAAGTAGTGACCAGTTCCATCGGTCGTGGTATTCTGATTTACAGGGTTACCGTCGCCGTCGGTGCCAGTCAGGGTTACCGTAATATTTGGAATACCCGGTTCGCCGCCGTCCTGAATGCCATTGCCATTGGTGTCTTCCCAAACGTAGTCGCCGATTTCTGCTTTTTTGAAGAAACCTGCATCCCAAGTAAGGTCAGATTCGCCTGCCACCAGCGTGGTCACGATGGTTTGTTGCGTGCCAGGAGCAGCATCGCTGTCTTCGGCGTCGTCGCCGCCTTTGTCCTGTGGCGACAGCATATAACCGCCAGTTGGAGTGCCGAAGGTCACTTGGTAATCGCCAGGGACAAGACCTGAGAACAGATAGAAGCCAGTTCCATCCGTGGTAGTGGTCAGGTTGACCGGGTTTCCGTCAATATTGGTGCCTGTAAGAGTCACTTCTATGTTCGGAATACCGGTTTCATTGCCATCCTGGATACCATCAGCGTTCTTGTCTTCCCAGACGTAGTTGCCAATTTCGGCGCACTGGGTCGGGTCAACCGTAACGGTCACCTCGTCCATGTTCCCCACGTTTCCAATAAAGAATTCGTCGCCTGAAATCGGATCAACGTACCACACTTCGCCCATGTCTTCGGCGACGTTTACCGTGGTCTGGTTGAGGGTAAGCGTGTAAGACCACTTGAATTCTTCATTGGTCACACCATCATTGTCCGGGTCGGTAAAGTCCAGCACACAGTCGCCATCCAAGTCGCACAATATGCCGCCGTTTTGCGGGCAAGTAACCCAATGTGCACCATTGCAGACAAATGTGCCCGGCATGTTGTTGTCCATCGCAGAAATGTTCCGAATTTCAACACCATTCGTACCACCCAGCATCCGCGTAATCAGGGTATAGGTAACTTCCTCCCCTTCGCAAATGGTGGTTTTGTTGGCCATTTTTTCCATGTTGATAAACACGCCGGTGTAGTTTGCCGGGTCTTCATCGTCAATAGGCGGACCAAATGGCGTATCATTTGGCAACACTGGCTGACCAGTTACGGTAGCCATATTCGTGTGCAGCCCACGCATGGCAGGCGCCGTATGCGTACAAGTGTGCGATGCACCTGGCGCCAGAGAAGGGATCGTGCAGATCAGCCCATAAACGTTGTCATTGACCTCAACATCTTCCAACGTGAGGTTGCCCGTGTTGGTTACCGTGAAGGTGAAGGTAACATCTGGAGGTGTGTTTGGCACGAGGATAATCGGGCCTGGAGCGCTGTCTGCATCTTCTCCATTCACATATTTCTCAATATCAATGTTCGGGTTTGGCTGGTAGAAACCGGCGTCCCATGTCATGTCAGATTCTCCAGGAGAAAGCACCGTGGTAATCGTCATCAAAGTGCCCGGAGCAGCGTCGCTGTCTTCTGCGTCGTTGCCGCCCTGGTCTTGTGGTGAAAGTTCGTAGCTCGCGCCGGGAGAACTGAAGGTAATTTTATAAGTGCCCGGAACGAGGTCGTCGAACAAGTAGAAGCCGTTGGCATCTGTCGTTGTGTTCAGGTTCACGGGGTTGCCCAACTGGTCTGTACCCGTGAGGTTCACAGGCACGTTCGGGATACCGCTTTCGTTGCCGTCCTGGATGCCGTCAAGATCGGTGTCTTCCCAAACGTAGTCACCAATTTCAGCAGGCGTGCAATTCATTGGTGCGTCGTAAGCATCCATCAACGTGTGGAAGCAGTTTGAATTAAAGGCTGCTTTCACGTCTATATCCTGCACTCCATTGGCGACAAGACCTGTAATGGTCGTGGTTTGTGTGCCAGAAGAGCCCAGTGCAATGTTGATAGTAGCGCTGCCACCTTCGGTGGTGGTCACCGTAATGGAAGTTGTTGGCGCATTCGTCCAGGTAACCGTTACGTCTACAGCATAGGTATTCGTAATTGGATCACAAATGGTTGGAACCGCAGAAACGACCAAAATGCTTGGCTCCAACACGGTAGCCGATGCTGTTTTGGTACAAGCGTTTGCGTCGGTCACCGTCACCGTGTAAGTACCAGCAATGAGCCCTGTGATATCCTGTGAGGTGGCGCCATTTGACCACAAATAGGTGTAGCCTGGCGTGCCGCCCGAAACCGTCAGATCAATCGAGCCATCGGCGAGGCCTGTGCAAGAAGCGTTCGTTGCAACGGCCGAAGCAACTAATGCAGGAGGCTCTGTAATGGTTGCAGAAAGTGTTTTGGTACACCCATTCGCATCCGTTACCGTCACGGTGTAAGTACCCGCAGCAAGGTTGGTCGGGTCTTGCGGGTTGTTATTGCCTGCAATATGCGACCAATCGTAACTCAGAACACCTGTGCCACCGCTGGCGGTCAGATCAATAGAACCCGTGTTTTGGCCATTGCAAAGCACGTTCACATGGGTTTCAGACAGGGTGATTTCCGTCGGTTGAACCACAATGATGCCGACTGCTTTGGTGCAGGAATTAGCATCTGTGATGGTGACCGTGTAGGTGCCCGCCGTCAAGTTGGACAGATCCTGCATCGTCGAGCCGTTGCTCCACAAATAAGTGTAGCCAGGGGTGCCGCCAGATACCGACATGTCAATCGCACCGTTGTTGCCGCCGTAGCAGCTCACATGGGTGGTCAGGAATACTGGGGCGATGTCTGTAGGCTGTGTAACCGTCGCGGAAGTCGTTTTGGTACAACCATTTGCATCGGTTACCGTCACGGTGTAGGTGCCCGCAAACAGGTTTGAAATATCCTGCGTTACAGCTCCATTGCTCCAAACGTAGGTAAAGCCAGGTGTGCCACCATTAACCGTCAAATCCACCGCACCCGTTGGTACGCCGTAGCAAAGCAGGTTGGTGACTACCGTTGAAAGGGCAAGCACAGGAGGCTGGGTCACTGTTACAGAAGTTGTTTTGGTACAACCAACATTATCTGTTACAGTTACCGTGTAGGTACCCGCCGTTAAGCCCGTCAAGTCCTGGGTTGTGGCGTTGTTTGACCACAAATAAGTATAAGGTGAAACACCGCCCGAAACAGTCAGGTCAACCGTGCCGTTGTTGCCGCCGAAGCAGTTCACCGGCGTAGCGGTCGCCGAAACCATGAGGTTTCCGTTTTCGGTGATTGTTGCAGAAGTGGTTTTGGTACAACCATTTGCATCTGTTACGGTCACCGTATAGGTACCAGCCGTCAACCCGGAAAGGTCTTGTGTGGTTGCGCCATTGCTCCATGCATACGTGTAAGGAGAAACACCGCCAGAGACCGTCAAATCAATGGCGCCCGTGGCATTTCCGTTGCAAAGCACGTTTGTTACGACCGTGCTAAGCACGATGGCAGCAGGCTGTGTAATGGTTGCAGAAATGGTTTTAGAACAGCCATTGACATCTGTTACTGTTACTGTATAAGTACCTGCAACAAGATTGATTGGATCCTGAATGCTCGCGCCATTGGACCAGGCGTAGGTATATCCAGGTGTGCCGCCTGTAACCGCCAGGTCAATCGCGCCTGTGTTGTTTCCAAAACAAAGCACGTTGGTCACGGTCGTGCTGAGTGCAAGAACTGGAGGTTCGGTTATGGTTGCAGAGGTCGTTTTCGTACAACCGTTTGCATCGGTCACCGTTACCGTATACGTCCCTGCTATAAGGGTGGAAATGTCCTGGGTCGTTGCGTTGTTTGACCAAGCGTAGGTATATGGCGTAACACCACCTGAAACGGTCAGGTCAACCGCGCCATTGTTGCCACCAAAGCACAAGACATGCGTCAAGGTGGTCGAAAGCACCAATGCAGGTGGTTCGGTGATGGTTACACAAAGCGTTTTCGTGCAACTGTTGGCATCCGTTACCGTCACGCAATAAGTGCCCGCAGCAAGCCCAGTTGGGTCCTGTGGATTGTTGGTGCCGCCAATATGCGACCAGTCGTAGCTCAAATTGCCCGTGCCACCGCTTGCGGTCAGATTAATTGAACCAGTAGAAGCACCGTTGCAAAGCACGTTAATGCGCGTTTCTGTCACAACGATTTCGGTCGGCTGAACGACGATGATACCAACGTCTTTGGTGCAGGCATTTGCATCCGTAATGGTTACGGTATAAGTTCCCGCTGTCAAATTCATCAAATCTTCGGTCGTAGCGCCATTGCTCCACAAATAGGTGTAGCCCGGCGTTCCACCAGAAACGGACATATCAATCGCACCGTTGTTGCCACCGTAGCAGCTCACATGGGTGGTCAGGAACACTGGAGAAATATTGGGTGGTTGGGTGACGGTTGCAGAGATTGTTTTCGTACAACCATTTGCATCCGTTACGGTCACAGTATAGGTGCCGGCCACGAGTCCACTGCGATCCTGTGTGGTGATGCCAGCACCCCAATTGTAAGTATAGGGAGATGTGCCGCCAGAAACTGTCAGGTCAATCGCACCTGTGGCTGTACCGTAGCACGTTGCATTGGTAACTACCGTCGAAAGGCTTAGATCTGCTGGTTGGCTCACGGTACCCGAAATTATCTTCGAGCAACCGTTGGCATCCGTCACCGTCACGGTATAGGTCCCGGCAATAAGACCAGAAATGTCCTGTGTCGTTGCGCCGTTCGTCCAAGCGTAGGTATAAGGAGAAGTGCCGCCAGAAACCGTCAGGTCAACGGATCCGTTTGAACCTCCAAAACAAGAAACAGGAACCGTAGTCACTGACACCTGAAGCGAGCTAGGCTCATTCACGGTAGCCGAAATCGTTTTGGTACAACTGTTGGCATCCGTTACCGTCACTGTGTACACGCCAGCATTCACGTTGGACAAATCTTGCGTGGTGGCGCCATTTGACCAAACGTAGGTGTATGCCGGGGTGCCGCCATTGACGGTAAGGTTTACAGATCCACCAGCGTTGCCGTGGCAAGGCGCCGGTGTTGTCTGAACGGACAAATCGAGGGCTGAAGGCTGGGTAATGGTGGCCGAAGTGGTCTTCGTACAACCGTTTGCATCGGTTACGGTCACCGTGTAAGTGCCTGCAGCGAGGTTTGAAATATCTTGTGTTGTAGCATTGTTGCTCCAAACATAAGTGTAAGGAGAAACACCACCCGTTACGGTAGGATCAATAGCGCCCGTGCTTGCGCCGTTGCAAAGTACATTCGTTACCGAAGTGCTGAGTGCGAGCACTGGAGGCTCGGTGACGGTTGCAGAGGTGGTTTTGGTACAACCGTTTGCATCGGTTACGGTCACGGTATAAGTGCCTGCAACAAGGCCAGAAATGTCTTGCGTCGTAGCGCCCGTCGTCCAGGCGTAGGTGTAAGGCGACACGCCGCCAGATACCGTCAGGTCAATGGCACCCGTGCTTGCTCCGTTGCAAAGCACATTGGTCACAATGGAGCTGAGCGCAAGGGCTGTTGGTTGTGTCACCGTGGCGGAAGTTGTTTTGGTGCAACCATTTGCATCGGTTACCGTCACGGTATAAGTGCCCGCTACCAAGCCAGAGATGTCTTGGGTCGTAGCACCCGTCGTCCAGGCATACGTGTAAGGAGAAACACCACCAGAAACCGTCAGGTCAACTGCACCGGTTGCTGCACCATTGCAAAGCACATTCGTTACGATAGAACTGAGCGCGATGGTTGGAGGCTGCGTAACGGTAGCAGAAGTTGTTTTTGTACAACCATTTGCGTCCGTCACAGTCACCGTATAAGTGCCTGCTACCAAGCCAGAAATGTCTTGCGTCGTAGCATTGTTTGACCACAAATAGTTGTAGCCAGGTGTGCCGCCGCTTACACTGAGATCAATAGTGCCCGTTGCGTTGCCGTTGCAAAGCACGTTGGTAACCGTGCTGGTCAGTGCAAGCACTGGAGGCTCCGTTACGGTTGCAGAAGTTGTTTTGGTACAACCATTTGCATCGGTAACCGTCACGGTGTACGTTCCGGCAGCAAGGCCAGAAACGTCTTGCGTTGTAGCGCCGGTTGTCCAAGCGTAGGTGTATCCAGGTGTTCCGCCCGAAACCGTCAGGTCAATGGCACCATTGTTCCCGCCAAAGCAAGAAACATTGGTCACCACGGTCGAGAGCGCGAGCACGGTCGGCTGTGTCACCGTTGCGGAGGCTGTTTTAGAACAACCCACATTGTCGGTCACCGTCACGGTATAAGTTCCTGCCGTCAAACCAGTCAGGTCTTGTATCGTAGCACCGTTTGACCAAGCATAAGTGTAAGGGGAGACACCACCAGAAACCGTCAAGTCAACGGTGCCGTTCGAGCCGCCGAAGCAACTTACTGGAGTGGCCGAGGCCGAGGCAGTAAGGGTAGCATTTTCGACAACCGTTGCTGAAGTTGTTTTGGTACAACCGTTTGCATCCGTCACTGTAACTGTATACGTGCCAGCAGTAAGGCCAGAGAGGTCTTGTGTCGTTGCGCCGGTCGTCCATCCGTATGTATAAGGCGAAACGCCGCCAGATACCGTCAGGTCAATCGCGCCAGTCGCTCCACCGTTACAGTTTACATTGGTAACCGAAGTTGTTAGGACGAGTGCTGGCGGTTCTGTGATCGTAGCCGAAGTTGTTTTTGTACAACCTTTTGTATCGGTCACGGTCACTGTATAAGTACCCGCAGTAAGGTTAAATGGATCCTGAATGGTTGCGCCGTTCGACCACGAGTAGCTGTAGCCGGGTGTTCCGCCCGATACGGAAAGGTCAATTGAACCCGTTGCGTTGCCATTGCAAAGCACATTCGTTACCGTGGTGCTGAGCGCAAGCACGGGTGGCTCGGTGATTGTTGCAGAAGTAGTTTTGGTACAACCGTTTGCATCGGTTACGGTCACTGTATATGTACCGGCGGTCAATCCGCTAAGGTCTTGCGTAGTTCCAATATTAGACCAAGCGTAAGTATATGGTGAAACACCGCCAGAAACCGTCAAATCAATCGCACCATTTGCACCTCCAAAGCAAGAAACGTTCGTCACTACCGAGGAAAGCGCCAATGCTGGCGGCTGGGTAATCGTTACCGAAAGGGTTTTTGTGCAGTTATTTGCGTCTGTAACGGTCACCGTGTAGGTGCCTGCTGCAAGGCCAGTCGGGTCTTGTGGGTTGTTATTGCCTGCAATGTGGCTCCAGTCGTAAGTCAAAACGCCTGTGCCACCGCTCGCAGTCAGGTTAATAGAACCTGTGCTCGCACCATTGCACAGTACGTTGACGTGCGTTTCGGAAAGGGTAATCTCCGTCGGCTGAATCACGATGATGCCTACTGCTTTTGTGCAGGAATTGGCATCGGTTACCGTCACGGTGTAGGTGCCAGCCGTGAGATTCATCAAATCTTGGGTGGTTGCGCCGTTGCTCCACAAATAGGTGTAGCCCGGTGTGCCGCCCGATACCGACATGTCAATCGCACCGTTGTTGCCGCCATAGCAGGTAACGTGGGTGGTCAGGAACACCGGTGAAATATCAGGAGGTGTAGCGATGGTAGCTGAAAGTGTTTTCGAGCAGCCATTCGCGTCTGTTACCGTCACCGTGTAGGTGCCCGCAGAGAGGCCGGTGCGGTCTTGGGTTGTGATACCACCACCCCAGTTGTAAGTGTAAGGCGTTGTGCCACCCGAAACAGTCAGGTCAATAGAACCGGTAGAAGTGCCGTAGCACAGCAGGTCCACATGCGTTTCCGTCAACACCAGGTCAGCCGGTTGCGTAATGGTTACACACAGGGTTGCAGAGCAAGCGTTGGCATCGGTAACCGTGACGCAGTAAGTGCCTGCTCCAAGGTTTGAGCGGTCTTGCGTCGTTGCGCCGCCCGTCCAGGCGTAAGTGTAAGGTGAAGTGCCGCCCGTTACCCCCAGGTCAATAGAACCGGTGCTGTTGCCGAAACAAAGCACGTTCACATGGGTCTCGCTCAAGCTTGGGCCACCCGTGTTGTTCACGGTAGCGGAGGTGGTTTTCGTACAACCATTCGCGTCGGTTACAGTCACCGTGTATGTGCCCGCCATTATGTTGCTCAAATCTTGCGTTGTAGCGCTGTTCGACCATGCATAAGTGTAGGGTGAAGTGCCGCCAGAAACCGTCAAATCCACAGAACCGTTCGCGTTGCCACAAGTGGAGTTCACTGTGGTTGCACTTGCTGTCAAGCCAGCCGAGGGCTCCGTGATTGTAACGGAAAGTGTTTTAGTGCAAGCGTTCGCATCCGTCACCGTCACCGTGTAGGTACCGACAACAAGATTTGCAAGGTCTTGTGTCGTCGCGCCGTTCGACCAGGCGTAAGTGTATGGCATGGTGCCACCCGTTACGCTCAGGTCAATCGAACCGGTGCTGTTGCCATAGCAGAGTACGTTCACATGAGTTTCTGTCAACGCAAGCGGGTCGGATGGCCCGTTCAAAGTCGCAGAACTTGTTTTTGTACAGCCGTTTGCGTCCGTAACAGTCACTGTGTAAGTGCCAACAGTGAGGTTGGAAATATCCTGTGTCGTTGCGCCGTTGCTCCAGGCATAAGTGTAAGGCGAAACACCGCCAGAAACCGTCAGGTCTACTGCACCGTTGTTGCCGCCGTAGCACAAAATATGGGTCACCACCGAAGAGAGTGCCAAAGCAGGCGGTTGGGTGATGGTTACTGAAAGGGTCTTCGTGCAATTGTTCGCATCTGTAACCGTCACGGTGTAGGTGCCAGCAGCAAGACCGCTTGGGTCTTGTGGGTTGTTGTTGCCCGCAACATGGCTCCAATCATAAGTCAAAACGCCTGTGCCACCGCTCGCAGTCAAATCAATGGAGCCAGTGCTTGCGCCGTTGCAAAGCACGTTGACATGTGTTTCAGTAAGGGTGATCTCCGTTGGCTGAATGACGATGATGCCTACTGCTTTTGTGCAAGAATTGGCGTCGGTAACGGTTACCGTGTAAGTGCCGGCTATTAGGCTGGAAATATCCTGGGTGGTTGCCCCGTTGCTCCACAAATAGGTGTAGCCAGGGGTGCCACCGGATACAGACATGTCAATCGCACCGTTGTTGCCGCCGTAGCAGGTAACGTGGGTGGTCAAGAATACTGGAGCAATATCAGGGGGCGTCGTGATGGTTGCCGAAAGTGTTTTCGTGCAAGCGTTCGCGTCTGTCACTGTCACCGTGTAGGTGCCGGCTGAGAGGCCTGTGCGGTCTTGTGTCGTGATGCCGCCACCCCAGTTGTAGGTGTAAGGCGAGATGCCGCCAGAAACACTCAAGTCAATAGAACCCGTTGAAGTGCCGTAGCACAACAGGTCAACATGTGTTTCTGTCAACACCAGATCGGCCGGTTGTGTGATGGTTACACATAGGGTCGCTGTGCAAGCGTTCGCATCCGTAACTGTGACACAGTAAGTGCCGGCGCCCAGGTTCAAGCGGTCTTGTGTGGTCGCGCCACCTACCCAAACGTAGGTGTATGGCGAAGTGCCGCCCGTCACAGACAAGTCAATAGAACCGGTGCTGTTGCCGAAGCAAAGCACATTCACGTGTGTTTCGCTCAGGTTCGGGCCTCCCGTGTTGTTCACGGTAGCCGAAGTTGTTTTCGTACAGCCGTTGGCGTCGGTGACGGTCACCGTGTAAGTGCCCGCCATCACGTTGCTCAAGTCCTGGGTCGTGGCGCCGTTCGACCAAGCATAGGTGTAAGGCGAAGTGCCGCCCGATACTGTCAGGTCAACCGAGCCATTTGCGTTACCGCAGGTCGAGTTCACCGTGGTTGCGTTAGCGGTCAAGCCAGCCGATGGCTCCGTGATTGTAACGGAAAGTGTTTTAGTACACGCATTCGCATCCGTAACGGTTACCGTGTACGTTCCAGCAGCAAGGTTGCTGCGGTCTTGTGTGGTCGCGCCACCCGCCCAAGCGTAAGTGTAAGGGCTTGTGCCACCAGTAACGGTCAGGTCAATCGAACCCGTCGAATTGCCGTAGCAAAGTACGTTCACATGGGTTTCGGTTAAGGCAAGCGGAGCCGAAGCTTGTGTTACCGTTGCCGAAGTCGTTTTGGTACAACCGTTTGTGTCTGTTACTGTCACTGTGTAAGTACCCGCCACAAGCGTGGAAATATCTTGTGTGGTCGCATTGTTCGACCATGCATAAGTGTAAGGCGAAACACCGCCAGACACGGTCAGGTCAACCGCACCATTGTTCCCGCCGAAGCACAAAACATTGGTCACCACCGTCGAAAGCGCGAGCGCTGGCGGTTGGGTCAAGGTTACCGAAAGTGTTTTTGTGCAGTTGTTCGCATCTGTAACGGTCACCGTGTAGGTGCCCGCTGCAATATTGCTCTGATCTTGCGGGTTGTTGATGCCCGCTACATTGCTCCAGTCGTAGGTCAAAACACCTGTTCCGCCAGTGGCGGTCAGGTCAATTGAACCCGTGCTCGCACCGTTGCAAAGTACATTGACATGTGTTTCAGAAAGGGTAATCTCGGTTGGCTGAACCACGATAATGCCTACTGCTTTGGTGCAGGAATTGGCATCCGTAACGGTCACCGTGTAGGTGCCTGCCGTCAAGTTGCTCAGGTCTTGCATTGTCGAGCCATTGCTCCACAAATAGGTGTAGCCCGGCGTACCGCCCGATACCGACATATCAATCGCACCGTTGTTGCCGCCATAGCAGGTAACGTGGGTGGTCAGGAACACTGGCGAAATATCCGGGGGCGCCGTAATCGTTGCAGAAATAGATTTGGTACAGTTGTTCGCATCGGTCACGGTCACGGTGTACGTTCCAGCAGCAAGACCTGAGCGATCTTGGGTTGTTGCACCGCTATTCCACAAGTAAGTGTAAGGCGAGGTACCACCTGTAACCGTCAAATCGATAGAGCCAGAAGAGGTGCCGTAACACAAGAGGTTAACCTGGGTGGTACTCAAAACCAGTTCTGCAGGTTGTTGTACGGTGCCGCTCCGGACTGCGGAACAGCCGTTTGCATCCGTAACAGTGGCGGTATAAGTGCCTGCAGTCAGGTTAGACAAATCTTGGGTTGTTGCACCGTTTGACCAAGCATAAGTGAAAGGAGATGTGCCGCCTGAAACCGACAAGTCAATGGAACCGTTGTTTCCACCAAAGCAACTTACATTGGTAACATTCATGTTCAATACCGGACCACCAATGTTGTTTACAGTGGCTGAAACGGTCTTGATACATCCATTTGCATCCGTAACGGTCACCGTATAAGTACCCGCAGAGAGGTTGGAGCGGTCCTCTGTTGTCACACCCCCACCCCAATTATAGGTATAAGGCGAGGTGCCGCCCGTAGCCGTCAAATCAATAGCGCCGTTGGCGTTGCCGCAAGTCGAACTTGTCACTACTGTAGAAAGAGACAAGGCGTTTGAAGGCTCCGTGATCGTAACCGAAAGGGTCTTGGTGCAGGCGTTGGCGTCGGTAACGGTCACCGTGTAGGTGCCAGCCACCAAGCCGGAGCGGTCTTGTGTCGTCGCGCCGCCCGTCCAGGAATACGTGTAGGCGCCTGTGCCGCCCGTAACCGTCAGGTCAATCGAGCCAGTTGCGTCACCCTTGCAAAGCACATTCACGTGCGTTTCTGTCAGGTTCAAAGCGGCCGGTTCTGTGATGGTCACCGACAATGTTTTGGTGCAGGCGTTGGCATCTGTCACCGTAACGGTGTAAGTACTCGCTGCCAGGCCAGAGCGATCCTGCGTGGTCGCGCCACCTGTCCAGGAATACGTGTATGCGCCCGTGCCGCCCGTCACCGTCAAGTCAATAGAACCGGTGTTGCCGCCAAAGCAGGCTACGTTCACGTGCGTCTCCGTCAAGTTCAATGCATTTGGCTGCGTGATCGTCACCGACAGGGTCTTGGTGCAGGCGTTGGCGTCTGTTACCGTCACCGTGTACGTGCCCGCCGCCAGGCCAGAGCGGTCTTGCGTGGTCGCGCCGCCTGTCCAAGAGTAGGTGTATGCGCCTGTGCCGCCCGTAACCGTCAAGTCAATAGAACCCGTAGAAGCGCCGTTGCAAAGCACGTTTACGTGCGTTTCTGTCAGATTCAAAGCAGCAGGTTCTGTGATCGTTACCGACAATGTCTTGGTGCAGGCGTTGGCATCTGTTACGGTTACCGTGTACGTGCCAGCAGCAAGGCCAGAGCGGTCCTGCGTCGTCGCGCCGCCAGTCCAGGAATAGGTGTACGCGCCTGTGCCGCCCGTCACCGAAAGGTCGATAGAGCCCGTCGAGCCGCCCTTGCAGGCTACATTCACGTGTGTCTCTGTCAAGTTCAAAGCTGCCGGTTCCGTGATCGTCACCGACAATGTTTTGGTACATGCGTTGGCGTCCGTTACCGTAACGGCGTAGGTACCCGCCGTCAGGCCAGAGCGGTCTTGCGTCGTCGCGCCGCCCGTCCAAAAATAGGTGTATGGAGAGGTGCCACCGCTCACCGTCAGGTCGATAGAACCGTTGGAACCGCCATTGCAAAGCACGTTCACGTGCGTCTCCGTCAGAGAAAGCACCGCTGGTTCCGTGATGGTGATGGACATCACTGCCGTACAGGCGTTAGCGTCCGTTACTGTAACGGTGTAAGTACCCGCTGTCAGGCCGGAGCGGTCTTGCGTTGTAGCGCCGCCTGTCCAGGAATAGGTGTATGGTGAAGTGCCGCCCGTCACTGTCAGGTCAATCGAGCCGTTCGAGCCACCCTTGCAGGACACGTTCACGTGCGTCTCGCTCAAGTTCGGACCGCCGATGTTCGACAGTGTTACAGACAACGTTTTGGTGCAGGCGTTGCCGTCCGTAACCGTCACCGTGTAGGTGCCTGCTGCCAGACCGGAGCGGTCTTGCGTCGTCGCGCCGCCTGTCCACGAATAAGTATATGCGCCCGTGCCGCCCGTCACCGTAAGGTCGATAGAACCGTTCGAGTTGCCGCAGGTGGCGTTCACATGCGTCTCCGTCAGGGTGATTGCTGTTGGCTCCGTGATCGTTACTGAAAGGGTCTTGGTGCAGGCGTTGGCGTCTGTAACCGTCACCGTATAAGTGCCCGCCACCAGGCCTGAGCGGTCTTGCGTCGTTGCGCCGCCCGTCCAGGAATAGGTGTGCACCCGTGCCGCCAGTCACCGTCAAATCGATCGCGCCGTTCGCACCACCATAACAGGTTGCACCTTTGTGCGTTTCTGTCAAGTTAAGCGCTGACGGTTGTGTGATCGTCACCGACAGTGTTTTGGTACAAGCGTTTGCATCCGTTACTGTAACGGTGTAAGTGCCCGCAGCAAGGCCGGAGCGGTCTTGCGTCGTCGCGCCGCCCGTCCAGGAATAAGTGTATGCGCCCGTGCCGCCCGTAACCGTCAGGTCGATAGAGCCTGTTGAATTGCCGTTGCAAAGTACATTCACATGTGTCTCTGTCAGAGAAAGTGCTGCTGGTTCTGTGATTGTAGCAGATTTGATGGCTGTGCAGCCGTTCGCGTCCGTTACCGTCACCGTATAAGTGCCCGCTGCCAGGCCAGAGCGGTCTTGCGTGGTTTGGCCACCGTTCCAGGAATAAGTGAACGGAGCAGTGCCGCCGCTCACCGAGATGTCAATCGAGCCGGTGGAGTTGCCAAAGCAGAGCACATTTACATGCGTCTCCGAAACGCTTGGCCCGCCGATGTTGGCAATCGTGGCCGACAGGGTTTTGGTACAAGCGTTGGCGTCTGTCACCGTCACTGTGTAGGTGCCCGCAGCGAGGTTCGAACGGTCTTGCGTGGTCACGCCGCCGCCCCAGTTATAAGTGTATGCGCCCGTGCCGCCCGTCACCGTCAGGTCGATGGAGCCGTTTGAGTTGCCGCAGGTGGCATCTACATGTGTTTCTGTCAGGGAAAGTGCCGCTGATGGCTCCGTGATGGTGGCCGACAGGGTTTTGGTGCAGGCATTGGCATCCGTTACGGTTACCGTGTATGTGCCTGCAGCAAGGTTCGAGCGGTCTTGCGTGGTCGCGCCGCCTGTCCAGGAATAAGTGTACGCGCCCGTTCCGCCAGAAACTGAAAGGTCAATGGAACCAGTCGAGTTGCCCTTGCAAAGTACGTTCACATGCGTCTCCGTCAGCGAAAGTGCCGAAGGTTGTGTGATCGTTGTCGATAGCGTTTTCGTGCAAGCGTTCGCGTCCGTAACAGTCACTGTGTAGGTTCCGGCAGCCAGGTTAGAGCGGTCTTGCGTCGTAACGCCGCCACCCCAGTTATAGGTGTAAGGAGCGGTGCCGCCAGAAACTGAAAGGTCAATAGAACCTGTAGAGTTGCCGTTGCAAAGCACGTTCACATGGGTTTCCGTCAATGAAATTGCAGTCGGCTCTGTGATCGTGGCCGATTTGATGGCCGTGCAATTGTTCGCGTCCGTTACCGTCACCGTATAAGTGCCCGCTGCCAGACCAGAACGGTCTTGAGTGGTTTGACCGCCGTTCCAGGAATAAGTGAACGGAGAAGTGCCGCCCGTCACCGTGATGTCGATCGAGCCGGTGCTCTGGCCGTTGCAAAGCACATCCACATGCGTCTCCGAAACGCTTGGCCCGCCGATGTTGGCAATCGTGGCCGACAGGGTCTTTGTGCAGGCGTTGGCGTCTGTCACCGTCACCGTATAGGTACCCGCCGCCAGGTTCGAGCGGTCTTGCGTGGTCACGCCGCCGCCCCAGTTATAAGTGTATGCGCCCGTTCCGCCCGTAACCGTCAGGTCTATCGAGCCGTTCGAATTACCGCAGGTGGCATCGGTGTGCGTCTCTGTCAACGACAGCGCCGCTGCTGGCTCCGTGATGGTGGCCGACAGGGTTTTGGTACAGGCATTGGCGTCCGTAACCGTCACGGTGTAAGTGCCTGCAGCCAGGTTCGAGCGGTCTTGCGTGGTCACGCCGCCCGTCCAAGAATAGGTGTACGCGCCTGTTCCGCCCGTCACCGTCAGGTCAATAGAACCTGTCGAGTTGCCCTTGCAAAGCACGTCCACATGGGTCTCTGTCAAAGTAAGCGCCGAAGGTTGCGTGATCGTGGCTGATAATGTCTTCGTACAAGCGTTTGCATCTGTCACTGTCACCGTGTAGGTGCCAGCTGCGAGGTTCGAGCGGTCTTGCGTGGTTACGCCGCCGCCCCAGTTGTAGGTATAAGGAGAAGTGCCGCCAGACACTGAAAGGTCTATAGAACCTGTCGAGTTGCCGTTGCAAAGCACGTTCACATGGGTTTCCGTCAATGAAAGTGCAGCAGGCTCTGTGATCGTGGCCGATTTGATGGCCGTGCAATTGTTCGCGTCCGTAACCGTCACCGTATAAGTGCCCGCTGCCAGGCCAGAACGGTCTTGGGTGGTTTGACCGCCGTTCCAGGAATAGGTAAACGGAGATGTGCCGCCCGTCACCGTGATGTCGATCGAACCGGTGCTCTGGCCGTTGCAAAGCACGTCCACATGCGTCTCCGAAACGCTTGGCCCGCCGATGTTGGCAATCGTGGCCGACAGGGTCTTGGTACAAGCGTTGGCGTCTGTCACCGTCACTGTGTAGGTGCCCGCAGCGAGGTTCGAGCGGTCTTGCGTCGTAACGCCGCCGCCCCAGTTATAAGTGTATCCGCCCGTGCCGCCCGTAACCGTCAGGTCGATGGAGCCGTTCGAGTTGCCGCAGGTGGCATCTACATGTGTTTCTGTCAGGGAAAGTGCCGCTGATGGCTCCGTGATGGTGGCCGACAGGGTTTTGGTACAGGCGTTGGCATCTGTGACTGTTACCGTGTACGTGCCCGCAGCAAGGTTCGAGCGATCTTGCGTCGTCGCTCCGCCTGTCCAGGAATAGGTGTAAGCGCCCGTGCCGCCCGTCACCGTCAGGTCAATAGAACCTGTTGAGTTGCCCTTGCAAAGCACATCTACATTCGTCTCCGTCAGCGTCAAAGCAGAAGGCTGGGTGATGGCAGCGCTGATGGTTTTAGTACAAGCATTGGCGTCTGTTACCGTCACCGTGTAGGTGCCGGCGGCCAGGTTAGAGCGGTCTTGCGTCGTTGCGCCGCCTGTCCAGGAATAAGTATAGGGTGATGTGCCGCCTGTAACCGTCAGGTCGATCGAGCCTGTGCTTGCGCCGTTACAAAGCACATCCACATTTGTTTCCGTCAGCGTCAAAGCCGATGGCTGCGTGATGGTAGCACTGATGGTTTTGGTACAACCGTTCGCGTCTGTTACCGTCACCGTATAAGTTCCGGCAGCAAGGCCTGAGCGGTCTTGCGTCGTAGCGCCGCCCGTCCAGGAATAAGTGTAGGGAGAAGTGCCGCCCGTCACCGTCAGGTCTATTGAACCCGTGCTCGCACCGTTGCAAAGCACATTAACTTGTGTTGTTGAAAGGATTGGGCTAGGATTAATGGTTATCTGCAAAACGTTTGATTCTCCCAGATAATTGGTGCAACCAGGTCGGCGGGAACACCTAATAAAGCAGGTGGTCTGCGTAATCAAACCAGGGTCGTAAGTAGATGCGTTCGCTCCGGGGATCACCGTCCAATTGGGGTCTCCGATAGTAGGAGGCGTACAAGTTACCGTGCTGAATAACCAGATGTATTCTGGGCCTCCACTGCCGCTACCTCCGGAAGGGTCCGAAACACTGGTAAAGGCTGCTGGATCAAACGCACCACAGTTACTCTGTGATGCAGCAATTGTTCCGCCATTGGTATAGTTCTTATCGGGTGTAAGCGTAACAGCGTCAGTAGCGGTACAGTTATTGACATCGGTCACCGTAACCGTATAGGTTGCGGAAGAACTACCAGTTGCCACCGTAATGTTGGCAGTGGTAGACCCGTTGCTCCAAGAATAGGTATACGCCGGCGTTCCGCCCGTTACACTAGAAGTAATGGTATAATTTTCAGATGCGCAGACCGAAACGTTGGGGCCCAAATCAACCACCAATTGTGACAATTGGGTAATCGTTGTTGCTTTGGTTGCTGTACAACCGTTCGCATCTGTTACCGTCACAGTATAGGTGCCGGCGGCTAAACCTGAGCGGTCTTGCGTCGTCGCACCACCTGTCCAGGCGTATGTAAATGGTGAGGTGCCACCCGAGACCGTCAGGTCAATAGAGCCTGTGCTTGCACCGAAACAAAGAACGTTTACCTGTGTAGTAGATAGAGTCGGTCCATTTGTATTGCTAAGAACAACAGAAAGCGTTTTGGTACAAGCGTTGGCATCCGTTACAGTCACCGTGTACGTGCCCGCTGCTCTGCCTGAAATATCTTGCGTCGTAGCGCCACCTGTCCAAGAATAAGTGTAGGTGCCCGTGCCGCCAGTCACCGTCAGGTCAATCGAGCCGTTTGCAATGCCACAGGTGGCATTCACATGCGTTTCCGTCAGCGTCAAAGCCGATGGCTGGGTGATGGCAGCGCTGATGGTTTTGGTACAAGCATTGGCGTCTGTTACCGTCACCGTATAGGTGCCGGCGGCAAGGTTAGAGCGGTCTTGCGTTGTAGCGCCGCCCGTCCAGGAATAAGTGTAGGCACCCGTGCCACCTGTAACCGTCAGGTCTATTGAACCCGTTGAGTTGCCGTTGCAAAGCACATCCACATTTGTTTCCGTTAACGTCAAAGCAGAAGGCTGGGTGATGGCAGCACTGATGGTTTTAGTGCAAGCATTGGCGTCTGTTACCGTCACCGTGTAGGTGCCTGCGGCCAGGTTAGAGCGGTCTTGCGTCGTTGCGCCGCCCGTCCAGGAATAAGTGTAGGCACCCGTGCCACCTGTAACCGTCAGGTCTATTGAACCCGTTGAGTTGCCGTTGCAAAGCACATCCACATGCGTTTCCGTCAGCGTCAAAGTAGAAGGCTGGGTGATGGCAGCGCTGATGGTTTTGGTACAAGCATTGGCGTCTGTTACCGTCACCGTATAGGTGCCGGCAGCAAGGCCTGAGCGGTCTTGCGTCGTTGCGCCGCCCGTCCAGGAATAAGTGTAGGCACCCGTGCCACCTGTAACCGTCAGGTCTATTGAACCCGTTGAGTTGCCGTTGCAAAGCACATCCACATTTGTTTCCGTTAACGTCAACGCAGAAGGCTGGGTGATGGCAGCGCTGATGGTTTTGGTACAAACATTGGCATCTGTTACCGTCACCGTATAGGTGCCGGCGGCCAGGTTAGAGCGGTCTTGCGTCGTTGCGCCGCCCGTCCAGGAATAAGTATATGGAGCGGTGCCACCCGTTACCGTCAGGTCAATAGAACCCGTGGAGGCGCCGTTGCAAAGCACATCTTTATGGGTCTCCGACAAGGTTGGGCCACCGATATTGGTGATCGAAACAGAAAGCGTTTTGGTGCAGGCATTTGCGTCAGTCACCGTCACCGTGTAAGTGCCAGCACCCAGGCCAGAGCGGTCCTGCGTGGTCGCGCCGCCCGTCCAGGAATAGGTGTATGCGCCCGTGCCGCCCGTAACCGAAAGGTCAATGGAGCCGTTGGAGTTGCCGCAAGTGGCATCCACATGGGTTTCTGTCAGAGAAAGTGCCGCCGCTGGCTCTGTTATGGCGACCGATTTGGTGGCCGTGCAACTGTTTGCGTCCGTTACTGTCACCGTGTAGGTACCCGCAGCCAAGCCGGAACGGTCTTGTGTGGTTTGACCGCCGTTCCAGGAATAAGTGAACGGAGCAGTGCCGCCGCTCACCGTCAGGTCAATAGATCCAGTGGATCCGCCCTTACAAAGCACATCCACGTTGGTCTCCGTCAAACTCGGCCCGCCCGTGTTGGTCAAAGTGACAGAAAGTGTTTTGGTGCATGCGTTGACATCCGTGACTGTCACCGTGTAAGTGCCCGCACCTAAGTTCGAGCGATCCTGCGTCGTCGCGCCGCCCGCCCAGGCGTAAGTGTAAGCACCCGTGCCGCCCGTAACCGAAAGATCAATGGAGCCGTTGGAGTTGCCGCAAGTAGCGTCTACGTGCGTCTCCGTCAACGACAGCGCTGTAGGCTCCGTGATGTTCACCGATTTGGTGGCTGTGCAACTGTTCGCGTCTGTCACTGTCACGGTGTAAGTGCCAACAGCGAGGTTCGAACGATCTTGCGTGGTTTGGCCGCCGTTCCAGGAATAGGTAAAGGGACTGGTGCCGCCTGACACCGAAATATCAATAGAGCCCGTTGATCCGCCCTTGCACAATACGTCCTTGTGGGTCTCCGTCAGGCTTGGGCCACCCGAGCTGGTCAGAGTGGCAGAAATCGTTTTCGTACAAGCGTTGGCGTCCGTTACCGTCACTGTATAGGTGCCAGCAGCTAAACCTGAGCGGTCTTGCGTCGTCGCGCCACCTGTCCAAGAATACGTGTACGCTCCAGTACCACCCGTAACCGTCAGGTCAACCGAACCGTTGGCGTTGCCACAGGTGGCGTCCACGTGCGTTTCGGTTAGCGAAAGGGCTAGAGATGGCTCCGTGATTGTAGCGGAGAGGGTTTTGGTGCAAGCGTTAGCATCCGTCACCGTAACCGTGTACGTGCCCGCTGCAAGACCAGATCGGTCCTGTGTTGTGGCACCGCCTGTCCATGAATAGGTGTAAGGACTTGTACCGCCTGACACCGTCAGGTCAATAGAGCCGGTCGAGCTGCCCTTGCAGATCACGTCCACATTGGTCTCGGTCAGCGTTAATGCGGAAGGCTGCGTGATGGTAGTAGCAACGGTCTTGGTACACGCATTGGCATCCGTGACCGTGACCGTGTAGGTACCCGCCGCAAGGCCAGAGCGGTCTTGGGTCGTGGCCCCGCCCGTCCAAGAATAGGTATATGCCCCTGTGCCACCCGTGACGGTCAGGTCAATCGAACCGTTGGCCCCTCCGTTACAGCTCACATTCACCTTGGTAGTAGTTGGGTTGAGTGCTGCGGGTTGAGTTATTGTAATTGATTTGGTGGCCGTGCAACTTTTGGCATCGGTTACCGTAACGGTGTAAGTGCCCGCCGCAAGGTTTGTGCGGTCTTGGGTGGTTACACCTCCACCCCAATTATAAGTGTATGGGCTGGTTCCACCAGAAACCGAAAGGTTGATATCACCTGTCGAGTTGCCATTGCAGAGCACGTTTTTGTGGGTTTCTGTCAACGTGATCGCGGGGTTAAAAACGACCGAAATCCGGTTGGACTCACCGTCCCAATCATTGCAACCCGCCCTGCGCGAACACCGCAGATAACAAGTGCTGGAGGTAATGGCAGGCGCGTCATAAGTGGCCAAATTGGCGCCCGAGATTTGAGACCATGATGGATCTCCAATGGCTGGGCAGGTTGGCCCAGGGGCTTTGAGCCACATATATTCCAAATTGCCCGAACCACCCGTAGGGGAAGCAATATTGGTAAAAGGAGCCGGGTCGTAAGACGATACCCCGCAAGCAACTTGGTCAGAGCCAATGGTGCCACCACTGGTGACATTATCACAACCTTGGATTGTGAAAGCTATGGTAAACTCATCGCAGAGTGTTCCACCAAGATTGTCCTGTGAGTATATCTTAACGGTCACCGTATAGGAACCCGGAGCTGGAGACCATGGGGCAGTGCCTCCAGGGTAGTTGTAAGGCTCGGTGTTTTCGGTATTGCTGCCACCTGTTGGGCCCGTTACCGTAAACTGTGCACTTTCGCTGCCAGCTGTAACCACTGCCTCCAGATTGTAATCGCTATTAAGCGTACTTTGGTTGTAGGTGCCACCATTGGTAATGCTGATGTCTGCTCCTCCATCTATTTTATTGAAGTTAAGGCCAGTAATTGATGCGTTGCAATTTTCAGGAACAGTGACACACCAGCCATCTGACTTCAGCCAGTTGCCATTGCAATAGCCAATCACGCGTACATAGTGCGTGTTGGCAGGCACCACCGCATCCACCGAATATTGCCCCATGCCGGGCAATCCTGCATTCACTTCTGCTAAATCATTTGAAATGTAAGTCCAGTCGCTCTTGTAAAATTCAAAACCCACGTATGCATGGTAGTTTTGAGGTTCGTGCTGTCCGGCCCAGACCGTCAATGAAACGGTTTCGCCCACTGCAATACCCGTCAAGTTTTGGTAATAACCACCATTGTTGCCGTTGCCGGAATGTTGGAATTGGCCAGAGTTTGTCCCACACTTTGCGGCATAAGTACCCGTTACCAAGGAACCGTTCCACCAGGTCCAGCCGTTGGTGCCGTTCTCGAAACTTGGGTTGGTAATTTTATTCCCTGGACAATCGCAGTATGTCTCTGCAACGCTATTGTCCTTCATTTTATCGTTAATGAAAGAGGACCATTCATCTGCAAATGGTGCAGCAGGGTTAGCCCCACCCGGATAAATGGGCGTAGGCGAACCCGATTGGGAAAGCCTTATTCTAGCAGCCTCTGGGTCGGCTATTTTTGGCACTTCAGTACCCTGTTCTTGAAGCACGGGTACAGTGCCTGGCTCCGATACTTGTGCACTCAAAAAGGGCACAGAAAAAATACCCGACACAGCAAAGCCAATCAGGGTGGCTTTAGGGATAGAAAATGTGTTGGAGAGCAGAGTGTAAAGTGCGTTCATAGAGCAGAGAATCTTAAGTTTGAAAAACAAATGCGTCAAGTTTCAGGGACACAAAGGCTTGAAAAACCTTTGTTATGTAGCGTTAAAAAAATGCAATAAACAACGATCCCAAAGGCGTGCGTGACACCTTTAGGGGAGAAATTGAACCATTTTTTACCCTGAAACTTGCTTAGGTCAGCACCCGATTGGTTAGAACATACGAACCTTAGCGTCCAGTGCTTGGAAAGAGCAAAGGAATCAAGGGCTCGCTCAAGAGCGACCAAAGCCTTTTTCAAGGCAAACAGAGAAATTATTAAATGCGAAGCGTAGAACCCAATCCCTCAGAGAGGATTAGAGAAGGAATAGATTCAAAGGAAAAAAATGATTATGCGTCTTCGACCTTTACGGAGGAGCCAACATACATGTTGACCAATAGGAAGAATAGCCGATGACATTACATCAAAAAGCTATTGGTATAGGAAGAAGATTATCTAAACGGTAGGAAAAGATTATTTTGGGGCAAGACGGATTATAAGTCGTCGCTTGTACGGATTGTAGTAAGGGTGAACCCTTTTCCAAAAACGAATAACGGGGGCAAAAGTACCCATGCTCACTTCACAAACAAGAGAACGCATGCTTTTTTTTACATAAATTCTTTGATTTGCAAGCGCGCTGACAATCTATAGCCTCCTAAGGGGGGCTTACTTTGATTCAATTAAAGTAGTTAAAATATTGATAGTCAATTATTAACGGAGTATTTAAAAAATAAATTTAGATCAATTCTGTGCTGATTTAAAATAGGCCGAATTTTTCCTGCTGGGAGACAAAAAAGTGCCTTCTTAATGCTCCTTTAACATAACTACGCCTAAAAAAACTGGACTTGTGTCAAAAGTCGAAGAGTAGCACGCATCCATTTTCCGGCCAAATCATGTTTTGTTTTTCCAAAATTTAACCCGCCGACCATTTACAATGCTCGGAAAAGACTGACTTAGGACAAATTAAATTTCACCCTCTTTGCCGCCTATTCCTGCTTCGACTTTTGACACCAGCCCCGGTTATTGCTTCAGCAGCTTGGCGGTAAAGCGCTCTTTTCCCCGCTCATCAAGCACGGTTACGAAGTAAATTCCGCTCGGCAGCCCGTGCAGGTCCAGTAGGCAGCTGGATGTTTTACCAGCCGAAATCCCGCCTGTCGAGCCGGGATCAATGGAGCGCAGCACCCGCCCTGATTCATCTGAAAGTTCTACCTGACAATCGCTCATGCCTTCAGGGAATACCAGCTTCACCCAGTCCAGCGCAGGGTTAGGGTACATCATCCAGACCTGCTCTGCTTCCTCCTCCGTGCTGCTGACCATCAGATCCACCACTACTTCCACCACGACCTCGCAGCCGTTTTTGTCGGTTACCGTCACCATGTAGTCACCCGCCGTGAGGCCCGCAATGGCTTGCTGGGTGCTGCCCGTGCTCCAGTCAAAGCCATAGGGAGCCATACCGCCTGAAATGGTAGTCACCACTGCCGCGCCATTGGGCATGGAAAGATTGGTCTGATCCTGCGTGTCCACCGTGGCATAAAGCGAGTCGGGCTGGTTCGTGGGCGGAAAAGTAAAAGCAGCGGTGCAGCCGAAAACATCGCTCACCGTCACCGCATACAAGCCCGGCCCGAGCGGCTGAGCGACA
>Ga0247843_1001800_pt1 | contig 41548 bp, 38 predicted proteins | sample LaCruzMarch2017__FD_192420 | JGI IMG/M metagenome (GOLD analysis project Ga0247843, IMG submission 192420) | Freshwater microbial communities from meromictic Lake La Cruz, Castile-La Mancha, Spain - LaCruzMarch2017_8m | ecosystem: Environmental > Aquatic > Freshwater > Lake | place: Spain...
TAATCCAATATTCCAACAAAATCTGATTCCTCACTTGTTATCCCTTCCATATTCCCCCCTCTAAATACATACTTATAATATTATTTGACCACCCTCCCCTCAACACTAACATTGGCACTACGTTGTGTTGACTTATTCGTTTTACGACTTTTTGCCTCCATCCTTTTACTTAACGCACCTCTCTTTTCATCCATAATACTACCACCGCCTCCTCTGCCATTACCTGCATTATTCCGTCCCTCGGCCTTACGACCGCTAATCAAATTACGACTATCTGATACATTCCCATGTCTACTTTCGGGACGGATAGAATATTGGAATCCTTTTGAGTAGGGTATACGTACACGATTATTCCCTAGGTCACGGGCAGCCTCGGCACCTTTTGCAATTATACGTTCAAGATCATCCTCAGTCCTACCTCGACCGGATGATTCCATCTTAGCACCTCCTCTCGTGCCCCCTCCTCCTGCCATCGACGAGGTAGCAGTAGCCGATGATCGTTCCTCCTCCTCCCTACGTGCTTCTAAATGACGTGCACGTGCCAACCCGACTAATGAATTGTCGTTACCCCCCATCCCATACTGTTGCTGCTGTTGCTGGGCACCCTCCAAATCACGTAAATTACCGCTCTTTTGAAAGATGGGACGACTCCATTGTTCAATCATACTTTTTAATATTTTTTTCATTTCCTGTGTTTCATTCTTATGTCGATATAATGTCATGACAGTCCGACCAAAGCCAGACCGTTTTAGGTCGGATGTCTGTACCCCTAATTCACCTGTCATTGTTGCCACACAATCAATTATACCCCGACGTAATGTCACATTGCCCAATGTACCATTTGGTAATGGTTGCACCCAACGTTTACAGTAACTTAATAGGTCATTGTCAAGTAATACACGTACCATTGACGTTCCATCCTTACCCGTCTCTGGACGTTTACGCACTAACATACTCAATACGGTCGGTAGCATGGCCAATTTATTAAATGCCGGTGTTTTGGCAGCAATACATTTATCATCGGCATCGGCCGCATCCTCCATTTGACGTAGAAATGCATTCCCCTCCTCTTCCAAATCTGCCAATCCAGGTAATTTTTTCTTTGCTTTAGACATATTCCGTACTGCCGCCTTGAGTGCATTCGTGGCATCATTTGGATTATTGGCGTCCTCATCATCACTTAATGATATTTTATCTATTCCCCCTCCACCACCTGACTTTCGTCCGCCTTTCCCAGCAGCAGTAGCAGCAGCAGTGTTCTTCTTTTTCTTTGTCTTTTCTTCCATATCTGAATTTTCTTCGTCATCAAAATGTTGTTCGGCATATAATTCCTTCCGTGCAACCGAATCATCATCGGAGTCAATAAAGTCATCATCTTCCTTGGTACGTACAAATTCTGCGGAGTTTACTGATTCCTCATCATCATTTGTATTCTTTTCAACACCATTGGCTGCGGTAGCATTGGTCGTTGTACTATTCTTTGAACGTTTCTTTTTTGGTTCTGCTCCTTCCGAAGTATCCTTGACACCTCCCGCAATACGTTTCTTATTTGCCAATGCCTCCATTCGTTCTTTCATAGTCTTTGGCTGAGTCTTTGTAGCATCAGCAGTAGTACTACTACTATCCTTCTTTTCGGTTTTATTGTTTCCTCCTACGAATAACTTCTTACCCTTATTCTTTCCTCCCCCCAATAGCTTCTTACTCTTGACCTTCTTCTTCTTCGTTGTTCGACCTGCATCGTCATCTTCATCACTGGAGTCGAATAATCCAGCGGCATCATCATCATCACTGTCATCGTCATCATCATTGTCATCGAAATCCGCCGCAGACCTGCTTGTTGTGGCGGATACCTTCTTGTTTGTTTTGGAATGTGCAATGCTAGGCGGACCTTGCTTCGCTGACGCAGCCGCGATTAAATCATCGGTATCCTCCCCATCAGAACCATCATCATCACCGAATAGATCATCATCATCGTCCTTGGTATTAATGTCGTCGGCCGCCATGGTGATGTTATTGAGTTGCGTGTATGGTTTCAGCGCCTTCCTTGGCTGGAGCCAGCAGTGTTGTCTAGTTAGTGTGACTACATAAATAGAGTATGGTGTAGAAGGGTGATGCCGTCAGCTTTTTATTTCGTCATATTATACTCATTACGTTTTGGTCTTTACTTTAGTTTGAATACCAACATTCTTCCTCCCCTGATGCAAACAGTCCAAATAAATCAATTTTTCTAATTCTCACACTCTTCGGTTCTTTGGTGTAGGAATGTATGTTCAAAATGGTATTTTCATCGACCCAGTCGCATTATTAATGCAACACATATTTCCATGACTAGATCTCCAAATCCAACTATTAAGCTCCTCCTCCTCATCTTCATTATTCATCAGTAGATGGGGTGAAATGACAGAAGTGACAGCATTTGATTGAATCGTCCGGTTGTTGTTTGCCTTGATTCTTTTCGAGCTATGTCCCCTACAAACTCCACCCTTTTGGGCATTTGAGGTGCATCCCTCGAAGTTGCATCGTTTCCTCTCCACGATTGCACCATGCGTGATACAAACTCCTCCCTTCACAGCCTTTCTGGCACATCCTTTGAAGCTGCATCGCTTTGTCATGGCTCCATGTGTAACGCATACTCCTTCCTTTCGAGCTTTATTGGCGCATCCTTTGAAGCTGCATCGTTTTGTCATGGCGCCATGTGTAATACAAACACCTCCCTGAACAGCTTGATTGGTACACCCCTTGTGGCCGCAACGCTTTTTCTTCGCGCCATGAGTGACACAAACTCCTCCCTTCTGTACTTTATTGGCACATCCCTCGAAGCTGCATTCTTTTGCTCCATGCGTGATACGCACGCCTCCCTTCATGACTTGGTTGTTACACCCTTCAATGTTGCATTTCGTCCTCTTCGCCTTCGTTGTTGCAATTGATCCACATTTGACATCCGGCTGGAATTTTTGAGCAATTGGTATCTTTCTCTCTTCAGTGCTATTACTATTTGTGTCCAGCCTGGCAAGCTGTACATGATCATCCAATAGTAGGTCCTCGACATCACCATCGGAGTATTTACATCGTCGATCGCCATCTTTCATAATCTTGACTACAGTTCCTGTGAACCACCCCTGAGACCCAAATTCCTTCTGGAATACATACCCGATATCGCCTATCATCAGTTTCGTACTCTTCTTGCAATTAGTGACGAAGTAAGTGATATAACAGTCTGGTTGTATCTGCGGTATTGACACCTCGCCTCAGTAGGGGCTCCGCATTCCATCTTGGATATTGCTTTCTCACCACAAACCAAACACAGACAGCAACATGGACACGGAGAAGATAACGTCAAGAAGCCAAGCGAGGACGACGATATGGTGATTACAAGGTCAAATTATTCAGCCAATAGATCGAAGGGCATGTTGAAAATTTTGAGGGTACTCGAAAAAGTTGACAAATTGGAGAAGAACTTACTCAAAAGAGGAAGGATGGTTGGTGATTCTTCTGCATCCACGAGTAGGCCATGTGCTACCAATACGAAAGAAACTTTGGAGGAGCCATCATCAACAGGTCCACCAATTGTTGATTCACTACATAGAAGTTATGCAGATACCTTCGAGGCTACACTTCGGCTACTTAGTACGCTTCATGAATTTGATGCTGCACATGACAATGATCAAGCGCCCAAGGTTCCGCCATGGTTTGAAGAAATTAATGAATATGATAGCACCATTCCTCCAAAACCTCATCATGACGCAGAAACATCGACAAAACCCCAGTCTGCCACGTCGAATAATATGAAACGCAACAGCAATGTCTATATTCTGGGATTTGACTCTATGCTATTTGTCTTAGTGGCCTCTCATATCTGGAAAGAGAGAGAATCAATCCTTGCCAATCAACTTCCCGTCTCCGTGGTATCCATTCTGGTGGGGGCTGCTTTCTATCTTGGGTATAAACTGGACAAACGATTGTCAGTTATTGGGGAAATAGTAGAACACAAGAACATCGACCAATCTAAGTCTCAAATCAAAGATAAGGGCATATATAAGGAGAAAAACTATAAATCAGTTCATTTGGAACGCCCCTTGACCGTGTCAAGGGATGATACATCTCGACGATCAATCTTATCATACGCACCAAAGAACGAGTATGAAGCCAGGGCGTGGGAGGAGGCGCTGAGTGCACCTCTTAGTCATCGTAGTCAATTGATGCAGCATCTACTGAAATCGTCACCTGATTATAGACGACGTCAAATTTCAATGCGACGATTAAAAAAGAAGATTAGGTCAATGAAGTTTTCAACATTGAGAGGATCTGTCGAACGACAAAATGATGCCGAGATACGTGAACCCTATTTTCCATTTGACAATTATTTTCACGAAGGCATCCAGGAGGAGGAGGATGATCATGATTCAGAATATTCTGATGATCATGAACCATATGTGATCGAATATAAGCCCATTGGAAACTTAGAATTGAATGACACACGAGCATCAGTATTGGAAGAAAATGATCTCATATTACCAAGTTTCATCGTTGATCCACTTTGTAAATTGCGTGGAATGGACCTTTTCCTGTCAGATGACCCACCAGGAGAAATATGGAAGCAGCCAATGCTAAAGGACGGAGGGCTACGTGATATGCCAACATTTATAGCAAATTTGATGCTACCTTTTGGGAACATCACTGCGTATTTTGCTTTACCTGATTGGGTGGATTCTGTGAGTAATATACCTGAAGAGGAAGTGGATGACCCAGCAGATGTGAAGGCATTAAAAAGATTCTTGATGGGCAATAATGAGTATCGCAATGCCCGATTGAAGGTCATACCATGCTTAGTCGATGGTCCACTGGCGATACGACTGATAAAACCAAAGCCCATGGAAGTTTGTGTTCATACTGACAAACACCCGGCTATTTGGACCGACGTTGATATGTCTATTGACTCGTTTACAAACAAGACAAGTCAAATGGTTGTGGAGGTGGATATTGATTTCATTTCCAACAGATCCTATCGTAAACTCTTCAGTCTTGTAAGACCTCACATGCCAAGTCTTACAATTGACGTTGCCTTCGTCGCTTCGAAACCCAAGAACTCGACAATTGAGGAACCATCGGTCTGTTTAGGTATTTGGCGTATTGACAAGGTCGATTTTGAGCGATGCGCCGTGTTCCCAGAGAGTACAATCGAGGAAACAGCACACGCATTATCAATGTTATTCAATGTATCAGAGTAAATGTGGCAAAGGATATTATTGCATTGAAGTGTGAATAAAGGTAGAGAATACAGATGATATAACATAGCATACGTGGATATAATTAATTAGTTAATTTTCTGTCCTACCTCCCTCTACCACCTCTTTTTGCAATCGATTCTATCCTCTCCCAATCACTCTTCAAGTTGCTAGCAACATCATCCTTCCCAGTGTCTGTCGTGCGACCCAACAACTCACCACTGCTCCAACCCATCTTTTGTAGCAGCTTATTCCCCACATTGTTGGTATCGTTAAGGGTATCTTCTGGACGAATAAAATCTGTCGGTACAATAGACGCAGCAGAATTTGCAGCGAGTAACGCCTCCGCATGAGACGTTGATTTGGTAGGAACATGCGACCCATACATCAATTGGCGTTCCTTCGTTCTATCACGGTAGGATATTTCCGGTGCGGCGGGGGCAGCAGCTGCAGCATCGGCAGCATCCTTCTTCGCCAGATTCTCCTTGTGCAAGTCTGACAACTTCTCATGTTTATATAATTTTTCCATATTTGCAAATTTACGTCGACAGATGAGACAAAGTGGTTGACCAGACACAGTGGTTGCTTGCAGTTGTGGCTGCGTTGAATCGTCCTCTCGTAATTCTTTAACCCGTTCAGACCACTTGTTCAAATCTTCAGCATGCTTCTTGTGAGCTTGTGGCAATATTAAAGTAGTAGCACCATTCTCGGTGGGGGTCAGGGTGGTAGTAGTTAGTTTATGTTTCTTCTTCTGACGTGTCTTGGTCTTGTCCACAACTGACGTGATGTTATCAGTCGAAGAAGAATTTGGACCAATGTCCTTGGGCGTTTTAAGACTGATGGCTATTTTCGGTTTCATCTCCATTGTCCCTCCAAGATACATGATATCGCCAGAGAATTCCTCTACTGAAGAAGTTGGAATTGGCCCCTGAGCAGTCATGGCGATTTCTTGACACCCCACTATCACGTTTTGCACACTATTTGCCTTGCCTTCTGCCACGGCATTATCATTACTGCTACTACCAACACCACCATTTACCCCAACACCAAAGGGTTGAAAAGCTAAATGTGGTTCCTTACTCTTGGTAACATCATATTGAAAATACATTTTCTTTTCATTCGAAAAGTATAATTTCGTCTTGGGATCATAAAAGTAATCACTTAATGGTTCATAGAACATTCCCGATCTTGCATCAAAGATGAATGATGAACACCCGTCAGGTGAATCAAAGTTGGGTGGCCATTCCCGTTTCTTCGTCTTGAGAATGTAATCGTCATCTTTATTGTTGGTGATACTGTCACACCGTGCTTTTGTGCATGAGAAATGTCCACGTTCGTCGTCATTGTGGTGGTAGTAGTCATCTTTGACATTGTTGCCATACTGACCATCCCGATGACGAAATGATTGACGAAATGATTGACGAAATGATGATGAAGTAGGACCATAATGATGATGACCATCACCGTCTACATCCCTCTTCCAATGATTTTGGTGGTAGGGGTCATTAGTATTGTCATCCTTGTTACTGTCCTTGGTAGTGATGCTATTCATCCTCCTTCTCCCCCCCTCCCCCTCCCGAATGAAAGAGCTTTCATGTTGATAAGATGAATATGTTCGATCATACTGACATGCAAAAAAGAAAGTATATGACGAATATTTTTTGAGGTTAGGCAAAAATCGTGCATATAATAATTTGTCCACATATTATAAACATAAAGAAATGGGGGGGGGTGTTATATATATATCATCACTGAGAGAAGAGATTCACAAAAATTCACCTCTCCACGATGACTGCGATTGTCGTCACAACTTCGTTTGTTATTGCAAGGAGATTCACCTCCCTTGTCATACTGCTGCCCCCGCCCTCCATTTCCTCCACCACGATGATAATGATCATCTTGCTGGTTCCCTAATAAAGAATTACATCGAGTACATTTGAGTATGATGTGCGCAAAATATATCGTATATGTAAACAATAACAAACTATATTCGAACCATCCATTGAATATCCGCGACGTTTTTTCTGCGTCTGATGCTGATCAGCGGCATTAGTCACGTGGTACTGCTGCTCATGCTGTTGTTGTTGTTGATGAGAGAAACGACAGGAATTGCCATGGTTACAATCCCCCCGAAGAAAGAATTTACACACAGCTGACGTGGCTGTCATTGGTCCGCCTCGCCGTTGTTCGTCGTCCTCAACAATGCCACCGACAGCAGAAAATAGTGATGACGATGATCTATGGTCCGGAGGAGGAGGAGGTGGAGGTGCCTCCCATCGAGATTGTCGATCATTATTCATAAATGTCTGTTCTTTTGTCGATTTTTCCCGCACTTCCGTTGTGGTGTTCTCCCTCGCTGTGGCCCTCCTGTGTGTCTATTTTACATTTCTACATCTAGTGAGTTATCTAACCCTTGAACTCAATGTCATCCAGATCTCGTAGATGTATTGTGGACAAACTGACGAAATCAATTGCCAAACAAAATCAACCCGACGTCAAACGATCAATTGCAGCAAAGACGGAGAAGAAGAGGGTTACGGTACGTTGCAGGATGTACACACACGGCGCTAAGAAGAAACGATGCAGCTCCAAGGGATGTAACAATCGAGTCGTTCAGGGAGGAGTTTGCCTCACACATGGAGCAAAGGTCAAGCAATGCAGTTTCGAGGATTGTACCAAGGGAGTTTTTAAGGGGGGAATTTGTTGGACGCATGGAGCTAAGACACGGAAACGATGCAGCTTCGAGGGATGCACCTCATATGCCCAGAAACGAGGAATTTGTAGGAGACATGGTTCGAAAAGAATCAAGGCAAACAACAACCTGACAATTCAATAAAATGCTGTCACTTCTGCCATTTCACCCCATCTACTAATGAATTATGAAGATGAGGAGGAGGAACTTAATAGTTGGATTTGGAGATCTACTCGATTGACAAACAGTACGAAGGCAAGATGCCTCCGAATACGATAGGTGATATCGGTTATGTATTCCCGAAGGAATTTGGGTCTCAGGGATGGTTCACAGGTACTGTAGTCAAGATTATGAAAGATGGTGATCCACGATGTAAATACTCCGATGGTGATGTCGAGGACCTACTGTTGGATGATCTTGTACAGCTTGCCAGGCTGGACACACATAGTAATAGCACTGAAGAGAGAAAAATACCAATTGCCCAAAAATTTCAGCCGGATGTCAAATGTCGATCAATCGCAACAACGAAGACGAAGAGGTTAAAATTCAACGTTGAAGGGTGTAACAACCAAGTCATGAAGGGAGAATTATGCATCACGCACGGCGCTGAGAGAAAACGATGCAGCTTTGTTGGATATACCAAACAAGTCGGGAAGGGAAGGGTTTGTGTCACGCACGGAGCAAAGGTCAAGCAATGTAGCTTCGAGGGATGTACCAAGCAAGCCAGAGGAAAGGGAGGAGTTTGTCAGAGACATCGCAACAACACTTCAGCCATTCTGTCTCATCAATCAATTATTTATGAAGATGATGAGAAGGAATTTAATAGTTAGATATGGAGATCTAGTCGAATGACAAGAGTTGTTGCATCAGATCGTAATGCGATTTTAACATTGCCTGTTGTTTCATCGTTTATCTGAATACCATGTCGAACATGTTTCTACACCAAAGAACGGCATCAGGGGAGGAAGTAACGTCGGTAATTCAAATGGGATCCGGAAAAGTGATTTAATTTGGATCTGTTTGCATCGGGAGAGGATTCATACTTAAAAGAGACCAACTAAATGAGTCATGAGTCATCTTGTACAATGGCAATTTTGCACTTTTTACTCTCTTATCATTCAATTTTTTGCTCCTTTTTAGCCAAATCTCTCACGAGATAGGTGTGCCCACAAGACTTATGGCAGAGCAAGCGCCAGCACTGGTTAAAATTTCTTTGCCATCCCACGTGGCAACACCATTCTCACCGGTGATTAAATCTTTTGCAACTGACTCCCAAATCTTCTTCTTTTTCACTTGTGCTGACGATTGTGGCTCACCGCACAGCCCGTTGATGTACACACGTTCACCAATAAGGGCATTGGCAGGAGGAGAGATTAGTTCGACACGCTTGCCATCAGTACTCTTCGCCGCAAGGACCATACCATTACTAGTAAATCCTACAATCTTGGCCGCTTTCAGGTTGCACACAACAAGAACCTTCTGATTCTGCATTTCCTCCAATGTGTAATGTTCTCGTAATCCGGAGGCAATTTGACGTGGCCCACTCTCCTCACCAACATCTATTTCTTCGCAAAAGAGTTTGTCGGCCTCGGGATGATTCCATACCTTTGTTATTTGTCCAACACGAATGTCAATCTTTGTAAACTCCGGTTGATCATCTCCCGCCCCTCCAGGGTCACCATCTAATCGAGCTTTACTCGCCGCAACCTCACGTGCCTTCTTCTCCTTCTTCAAACGTTGTGCCTCCTCATATGATTCTTTCTTCTTACTTGATGCCTCTGCCTTACTTAATTCTTTCTCAGCCTCGGACTTATTAATCTCGTACAGGATCCCTCCAACGTCAATCTTCGTCCCGATCAAGAGATTATTACGTAAATTCGAATCAACATCCCACAATGATCTTGGTGAAGTATTCATCTTCCTAAATATTTCACTTGCACCCTTGGGTATGAATGGAAGCAGTAAATGTGATACCGCGTACACGGCCTCGAGTGTTGCACGTACCACTGCACGTCGTTTATCGGCATACACATCCCCCACAAGCTTCCATGGTTCCTCTCGTGTGAGGTAGCCATTAACATCTCGACATGCCTGTATGGCAATATTCGCACCAGACTCTAATGCATATGAGGTCATTTCGGTAACATAATCGGTACGTACTTTCTCAAAGTCAATAACACAATCTGATGGTCCAGGATCAACATCGGGGATTACACCTCCACAATACTTTTCACACAACTTCGTTACGCGTTGGACGAGATTACCCAACGTCTTTACCAAATCTGCATTATGCATATCTCTCATACTCGCCTCCGAGAAGCTAAGTTCTCCACCGTACGGGGCCTCTCGACATAGATACCACCGGAAGGAGTCGACGTCGAATATATCGAGCATGTCATGTGGATCAACGACATTACCGACCGATTTGGACATTTTCCTTCCCTCGGAATCATTCACGAATCCATGCGCAAATATTGTCTTGGGCAATGGTAGCCTAGCCGACATTAGTATGCATGGCCATATGACTGCATGGAACCATAAGATGTCTTTCCCAATAATATGAACGTCGGCGGGCCATAGACTTGCCAATGATGATGATGATGATGATGATGATGATGGCGATGACGTTGTTGTAGCAGCATTATTTTCTCCGTTACTACTGTCACCACAGTAGTTGATGTCATTTACATCTTTTTCGTCGTTGTTGTAAATATTATTATTGACCCCCAATGCATCCACTCCAGTGAGATAATTGGCCAATGCATCGAACCAAACATACATGACGTGATTATCTTCAAATCCAACGGGGACGGGCACGCCGTGATCGAATGTCGTCCGGCTTATACTTAAATCACGTAATTTATCTCCGCGCAATCGTGCAAGGATGGCATTCCTATGACTTTCCGGTCGTATAAAATTACCATTCCCTTCAATAAACTCGACTAATTCATCGTGATAATTGCTCATTTTAAAAAAGTAACTAGCCTCCTGTACACGTTTCAATGGCTGTCCGGTACTCGGATCCTTGTAGTCGCATAATTCGGCCTCGGAGTCGGTAACGAATGTTTCTTCCTTGACATTGTACCATCCGGTATATTGATCTAAATATATATCATCATTGGCCGCACACCGTAACCAGAGTGATTGTGCGGTACATTTATGTCGTGTGGAGGTTGTGCGGATATAATCATCATTGGATACTAGTATACGTTGATTGAGACATTGAAAGCCAGTAACGTACTAATATATAAAGTTAGTTAAATGGGTAATTGATGGGATGGGTGGCAAAAAAAACGCGATTGTAGCAGAAAGCATGTATTTCTAATGAGTACACAGCAGATCTACGAAAAAAAAAAGCGCTTTTGTGAAAGTTCATAATACACACACACACACACACCTTGTTACATATTTCAATGGGGGCCCTACCCTCCCCCTCGGCAGTTTTGGCAATTTTTTCGCCGTGTTCATCGGCGCCGGTAACAAAGTACGGCCTCGCGCCCACGCCATTCTCGCTCTCTGCATCGTTGTCGGTTTCGTCCTCCGAACCGCCAATGCCGCCACTACCGCCACGATGGTTCAAGCGCGCAAATCGCGCAATGACGTCGGCGGTCGTGCCCTCGTACGCGTGTCCCATGTGCGCCGGACCGTTGGTGTAGTTGATGGCCGTGGTGATGTAAAATCCCTTCTCGGTCTCGCTCGTCGTCGTTGATGGACGTGATGATGTCGACGCCCAGAACGATTCGTTGCATCGATTATTCGATCCCGAGAAGTATCCATATGGCACCGTTGATGGATCACGCAACGTCCATCGGTCGTACGGAAGGTTGGAGCTGGAAGCGGCAGTAGCGGCGGCGGCATCATTGGCGACGTCGTCCGCCATGGTGCCCGGTGAAGTCTTTGGTCTGTCCTCCACCCGCCTAGCCTCCGCGTGTTCGTCCGTCTCTCTCGGATTGTTCTTCAACTCTCTCTCCTCCGTCGTTTGCATTGCTCGAGCCGTACTCGACGTCGGCGTTGTTTTTACAATATACAATGAAGTTTCCATCCGCATCATCCATCGTACTCGTCGGCGGCGCCGCAGTCGTCGTCTCGTCTTTCTCGACATCCTCACAACGCCCTTCATCATCGTCATCAAGAACAACTCTTCCTACTAGCAGTGCACTGAGTGCCGTTATTGTTGAACCGCTGCGGATCGGCACTCGCGGCTCGCCGCTGGCGCTGGCGCAGGCATACGAAACGCGACGTCGACTGATTGAAGAATTTCCCGAACTCGATGCCGACGGCGCCATCGAAATATGCGTCATGAAGACCCAGGGGGACATGATACTCGACAAGTCGCTGATGGAATTGGGGGGCAAGGGCCTGTTTACGAAGGAATTGGACACCGCGCTATTGGGCCACGACGTGGATATATGCGTCCACAGCATGAAGGACGTGCCCACGTGGTTACCGCATGGGACGGTATTGCCGTGTAACCTCCCGAGGGAAACGACCAATGATGCATTCATATCCTCCGGGAATAAGTATCGACGCATCGCCGACCTGCCGGACGGGAGCGTCATCGGCACGGCCAGCCTGCGTCGACAGGCGCAGCTGCTAGCGCAGAATCCCACGCTCAAGTGCGTGAATTTTCGCGGCAACGTCCAGACGCGATTGCGCAAGCTGGACGACGGCGTCGTCGACGCGACGCTCTTGGCGATCGCCGGATTGAAAAGGATGGACATGTCGGATTGTGCCACGTCGGTGCTGGGATGGGACGAAATGCTCCCCGCCGTGGCGCAGGGGGCCATTGGCATACAATGCCGCTCGGACGATGCGCGCGCCTTGACCTACATTGCCGCCCTGAATCATGTGGACACGCACGCGTGCGTCAACTGCGAACGCGCGTTCCTCGAGGCGCTCGATGGGAATTGCAAAACCCCGATCGCCGGACAGGCGCGAATTGTCGATGGAAAGATCGTTTTCCGCGGTCTGATTGCCATGCCGGATGGGAGTGTCAAGTATGAAACCGAGGCGACGGGACCGATCGACGAGGCTAGGGAGATTGGACGTAAGGCCGGCGAAGAATTGAAGGCGCGTGCGGGAGATAAGTTCTTCCAAATGATGGTCGAGATGAGTCCACAGCAGGTTTTGGGACAGATTACCAAGTAATAGAATTAAGGGTAATATATCATCGCTGGAATCAAAATGTTCTTTTGTCGTCAAATCAAAATCAATTTTAAGGGAGGAAGGGTGTGGGGTGGTGTGATTTCTTGCGAAGATATATGAATTAAGAATCTTGTCCATATATAAACCATAGTACATTTGAGTTAAGATAAATAAATATATCGTTCCATGATGAAAGATTGAGATCTAAATAATTTAAATTGGGGCGACTACGACTACCTATTAAATCACTTTTTCGGATCCCATTTGAATTACCAACATTACTTCCTCCCCTGATTCACACTCTTTTATTCTATGGTGTAGAATACATATTATTCAGATGGAAGATGAAACAACAGCGGGCAATGACCCAGTCGCATTTGTAACACAACTTGTCCTTCGACTAGATCTCCAAATCCAACTATTAAGTTGTTCCTCGTCCTCATCTTCATAATTAATTGATTGACGAGACGGAATGGCAGGAGTGACAGTGTTTGGTTGAAGCGTTGGGTTGATGTTGTTTGCCTTGATTCTTTTCGAGCTATGTCCCCTACAAACTCCACCCTTTTGGGCATTTGAGGTGCATCCCTTGAAGTTGCATCGTTTCCTCTCCACGATTGCACCATGCGTGATACAAACTCCTCCCTTCACAGCCTTTCTGGCACATCCTTTGAAGCTGCATCGCTTTGTCATGGCTCCATGTGTGATGCAAACTCCTCCTTGAACGACTTTATTGGTACATCCCTTGGAGCTGCATCGTTTCCTCTCCACGATTGCACCATGCGTGATACAAACTCCTCCCTTCACAGCTCCTCTGGCACATCCTTTGAAGCTGCATTGCTTATTGCTTCCTATATTGCTTCCTCTTCTTCTTTGCTGCGCCATGGGTGATACAAACTCCCCCCTTTATAGCTCCTCTGGCACATCCCTCCACACTGCTCGCTTCGCTGTTGAGCCATGTGTGACTGTGACACAGACTCCCCCCTTCTGAGAACGATTGTTACTCCCTTCAACGATGCATTTCTTCCTCTTCGTCTTCTTCTTCTTCGTCTTCGTTGTTGCAATTGATCGACATTTGACATCCGGCAGAGATTTTTTGACAATATGTATCTTTTTCTCGTTAGTGCTATTACTAGAGTTTGTGTCCAGCCTGGCAAGCTGTACAAGATCATCCGACAGTAGGTCCTCGACATCACCATATCGGAGTATTTACATCGGCGATCACCATCTTTCTTAATTTTGACTGCAGTTCCCATGAACCATCCCTGATCACCAAATTTCTTCCGGAATACATACCCGATATCGCCTATCACTTTCGCAGGCATCACGAAGTAGGTGAAACAGACTTGATGTTATTTCCGGTTCGTGGATTTGGCTCCCGCCGAGTTCCCGCCTTGTCGTTGATTCCACCTTTTTTCGACGGCAGTATTCATCCCTCGAAGCTGCATCGTGTTTCACCACAGCGCCATGCGTGATGCATAATCCTCCCTTTTTGATTCCTTTAGTACACCCTGCAACGTTGCACCGGTTGTCTTGTATGAAGGGGTTCCGCCTGTCTCAGATTGGAGACACTTGTTGAGAAAGATTGATATTATTACAATAAGTCCACCTAATTAATTTATATTAATCAAATCACTCATTTACTTTGGCTCAATTAAAGTAGGAGCCAGTGTAGGATAATATGTAGGCACTGATGTGGTTCTTACAATCTTGGGAGGATTAAGCAGGGGTGGATTTGCATCAATTGTCCTCACATTGGCAAATGTTAGCACCAACTCTGGACTTAATGACCCAGAGTCTTTCTTTCGTGATGCAAATGTAATTCCATCATTCGACTCTGCTCTAATGACAAACGTAAGTAGAGAATCCAAGCTACCGATGTTGGCAAATGCGGCAGTCACATCTACTTCATTCCAGGCAAACCCTGTAACCCATTCCATCGAGCTAACATAAAGTTCTCCTGATCTGTCGATCAGTCGATCCTTGTTACTCCATGTCAAGTCTGTTTCCGACCACTGCTGAGCATTGGGACGTACAAATATTTGGGCACTCTCTCCTTGATCTAATGTATACAAACGCAAAGTTGCCCGAAACACTGGGTTTATCTGCATTCTTTGAATCTGAGAAATGTCATAGGTGTCAGAGGTCAAGTCAAACGAAATAATTGTCCAACTTTCAGGCATGCTATCCACACGAAGTTCATCAGAGTAACCATAATTGTTGTCTGGAAATTTGTGATTGATGGTTCCATCTGCTGCAGCTTGCAATCTCACTGCTTTCCCACCTGAAATTGTTTGAGTCGGTGAGTCTGGAGAAAGTGAAGGCAGCATTATCAAGTCATCAGCTGGGTCTTTTGGTGGACTTGATTCTGGCTCAGGAGTAGGACGCAGTGTGGGCTTCAATGAGATAGGTGGAAGAGAACTCGGCAATGAACTAGGCATCACTGTCATGATTTCCGAGACTGTTGGCGGAGACAACTCTAGCTCTTGAGTAGGCTGCAGCGTTAAGATCATTATCTCACTTTCAACGTTTGGTGCGGCAGTGGGAAATAGTGTAGGCTCACCACTGAAAATGCACACGTTTTCGAACTTGCAGTTAGCAATTTTCTTGTATAAAGCATCACAGCACTGGTCCAACGAGTCAAACATGGATGATTCTTCGACATTTTTGCGGTACCCGTTACTGCACTTCTTCTTAGTCCCATCTGCTGTTTTCACTGAGTACCACTTACGACTCTCACATGTCAGGCTAGATGGAGCTACCGTTGGAGACTTTATGGATGTCGGATTCGTCATGCCATTCAACTCTGAACCTCCTCCATTGCGTTCATTTCTACCAAAATTGGAGTCATTAAAAAACGACTTCATCTGCTCAGGCAACAGTAACGCAAGAGTAAGACTCGCAATGCTCACAAGCGACAATATGACGGACAGAATAACGCATAGCTTGACTAATAGCGATGACGATTTCATCCAGCTACAACACCTTCCATTGTTGTTTTTTGTTGTGCGATAAGTCTCGTCAAATCCCCCAGACACATTACTCTGTCCTTCGCCGTAAGATAGCATCCTTGCCAAATGATCCGGATTTTCATAATCAAAAGAGTTTGTTTGTGGTGGACGTGCCACCGAAGCTTCGTGACTGGACTTTGTAATGAATGTGCCAGTGTCGGCATCGACAGGTCTCGAATACACAGTTTTGTTCATACTAAAGCTATCACTGCGGAGAGGGCTTTGATAGCTTGTATCAAAAGATGGATGCTCATGAATAACACTGCATTGAGGACTGGCATTGATAGCTTCCCCCATTCCAGTCCTTCGAATGTGTGAATTATCATCGGTCAATGCTGATATAGTTGATACATAATTCGATGCCTGAGTAAAAGTACCAGTATCAGCAAATGCTCGACCATACGAATATGTGCTCATGCTCTGATCTTCGTCCACAGCGTTATCAAGACTTCCCCCTGTTTGTGATGCCAATTTCAATTCCTTAGAAATGAATGATGCCTTCGTGGATGCAGTTGCTCTACTCATAGTAGAAGCACGAACATCATACATTGTATTGGAAGTTTGCTGAGTTCCATCACTAAGAATGCTTCGAATGTCACCAGTGACATCTTCAACACCAGCGCCGACGATGAAGGATGTATCATCTGGCTGCTCCTCGACTTCTTCGCCGTTGATGTTGGTTAGGAATGAAAATCCAAACACATACTGTTCATCATCTTTACCCTGTGTCGTCTTGAGAGTAGCCTGGTTCTCAACATCCCTTGTGTTAACATTGGCAGCGACATCGTTAGAAACGCAATAAGTATTTGTATTCGTCTCAGTCTTCTTTCGTGCAAGGCTTTTTCGAGCAAGCTCGAGAATATTCAATCTCTGTCGTTGATTTTCTTTCGAGGGTGCCCAACTCCACATGCTCTGAATAGTTTTTTCATCTGTTGGGTAGCCATCGAGTGTTGATCCGTCTTCTGCATCGACATAGTTCTCAGTAGAATGGATCTCTTTGCATGCAAACAAATTAGGCGAGGATCGAGGCGCATGGCCGTCGTCAGCATGAGATATCTCATCATCGGGTTCGACTATCATACCACACGCAATCGCAAGACTAGATGCCTGAGAAATACTATCACCATCAAGTGTAATTAATCCGATGTGATTATTCTCTTCGTCTTGAGAATAAATTCGGTCTAAAGAGGGGAATGAGCTATCATCGTCATTAGTATTGCAATTCATTGCGTTGCAGGTTGCAGTGAAATCTATTGTATTATGAAGTAGCAGGATGGAGGCCATAATAAGCTTCATTCCCACAAGGGTGGGTACACCAACTCCCATTCCGGTTACGTCTTGTACATAACGGATGCTGAGCGAGTAGAACCCGATTTTTAGTCGGGGGAGAAGAGAAAAGAATCAGTGGGGTCATTTGGCGGGCACCCAGAGTAGTGTAGACCTGTAGAGACACTATGCGAAGCGCAATCTCCACCTATTCATTTGGAACTTGGAACTTGGACCTTCGACAGCACGTCGTACCCGGTGATCCTCGGGTCGATGAAGCTGCAAAAAAGTAATTCTAACAGCCGTTGTAAATACAATAGCGTACGCGAAATCTTATCCCTTATAGCAGCTTTTGTGTTGGGTCTCCTTGTTAACTTTAATTTGAGCACGGTCAAGAAGAATGAAGTGTTTGTAGACGATGTTGTCACTGTCAACTCCTGGGCTGTCAGGGAGGGGGGTCTAAAGGGAAAGAGAAGTCCAACCATCACAGAAAGTAGACTACTCTCAGCAGTGAGTGGATTGCGCTGTCTGACTACGCCAGGGTGCTACCCCAACGTTCCGTGCGCTAGCAACATGAAACCCAGTAAGATCAAGCTCGACAAAGTTTGGGAGGAGCACTCCTTCTGCGTGCAGGATCTATTGTCCAAAGAAAATAATAAGGAGACCAAGTCACTACCGTGCTTAGTGTACTCATTCGGTCTATTTGATTCAGTAGACTGGGAATCAAAGATGGCAAATCAATTAGGTTGCGAGGTGTATGCCTTTGATCCGACATCTAAGTTCGATACATCCAGCTCCTGGAGTTAGCTTTCACAAAATCGGTTTGCAAGGAGCTGGGTCGGATGTTTCATTGACACACTCGGTTTTGTATGAAAGTTTTGATCCTGTTAAGCGACATTGTGCAAATGCTAGGACATGAGGGGAGGGAGATAGATGTTTTAAAAATGGATTGTGAGGGATGTGAGCATGGCGTAATTAATGACCTAGCTTGCAATGGCCATAGTATTCACGGAAACAGTTGATGGTTGAGTTTCATTGGCAGAAAAATCTAGGTTTAATGAATGATGACGATATTGTGATCGCCGGGGATGCAATACAGTGCCTTGAAAGAGAAAGATGGGGACTCGTATCCTTAGAAGCAAGTGGGATTGGCCACAATGATGCCATTTACACTGACTCCGCCTTGAAGGTGATAAAGATAAGTGTATTCTTTGCCATGTTTGCAACCTTTAGGCGAATCCCGTTGACAGAATTACTGTCCCGGCAAGTGGTGAAAAGTTCTGTAGAATCACACTTTGAATTAACACTGCTGGAGGAGAAAAATGGAGGTTATGGACCATTATATAAAGGCAATTATACTTCGTGGCCCCTCAAAGAACAGAAAGAGTATGACCGATTGCGCCTTCTCGCTGAAAGTAATGACAGTACATGGAATACTCATTATTCTCGGCAAATGTTGTTTGATGCTTTTGAACATTACGAGAAAGAGTTATGACAAATAAATATTACATCACCTTTAGATGTTATCGTCGATATAAGTTAACATTGCCATACTAATGGTATTGGCCAATTGGTGCATGTATCACGACGTCGTCATTTTTCTTCAACTATTATCTCAAAATCAACTTACAATAAGTCCATGTTGCCCTTTAATTTATGTCTGATAAATACTGAAATCTGTGCACATATTGTCATTACTAAACATCGTAGTAGTGTCACCCCCGCCCTCCTTCATACAGATTCTTTGCTCCATCAATCAGAGTCTTGACACGGTCCCCGAAAGTCCATTCTTCGTATCGATCTTCTTCGTCTCCCCAGGACGGTATTCACCAACCCCACCCACAATCAACCTCTTTAAATGTTCCTCATATCCCAAACCAACACCACCACCACCACCATTCGTTGAATTATTCGACAATACGTTCAATGGATCACGACGTGCCGCATCCATAATTGCCGGATATACATTTCCATCATACCTACCAAGTGCACTCTTTAATTTGAAGTCATGAAAGTCACGTGCATCCACTAAACCAATGGCAGATGGACGAACGAGTGATAGTGCATCAAGGTAGGCAAGTCGGACATGCGGGACATGATACGATTCGAGACAACCAATATATAGAAAATCATCAAGATATTTGTCCATCCAATATAGCCCTAGTAAGACAAGACATTGGCGTAGAACAGTAATCTCATTCGGACCAAGGCATGACGACGACGATGATGACGATTCCTCTGTCACAAGTCCATCATGAAAGTCACGTAATAGTAGATATGATGCATGTGCACGTGATGCACGTGCCATACCCAGTAATGCATCATTCCATGCCTGTTGTGCCGTCCGTCCATATACCATAGATGTCTGTAGCTGTGTGGATACATCAAGAAGGAGACATGCCGATCGATGTTGGAATGCTATTAGTAGTGTGGATATGTTTGAGAAATCGGTAGATGTTGCATCAAGTGGGTAGACGAATGTACTGCTTGTTTTTAATGTTGTCGAGGTCCCAGTTGAAACCTTGATCATTGATGCCTGCAGTGGACCAATAAGATATTCCATATCTGTTCCTGCATACTCTTTCAACTTCATGTCATCCCCATCATCACTACTCTTCTGAATGACATTCACAAGCTTTAACAACACCTTAATAACCTGTTGGGGTAACATTTGATTATCCCCTTCAACCGTACAGCTTTGTAAATATGTATTACTAAGTTCAACTAATCCTGAACAGACCAAGAAGCCGTGTCCACCACATGCCTTGCGACAATCCTCAATCCCATCGGCAGTATATGTCGTACAGAAAGATTTCAATGCCGATGTCGTGGCATGTACGTCCGCCACGACAATTTTAGTTATTGTGACATCCCCGGAAACTAAGCAATGATCTATATCTTTAAGTCGAGATAGAACATGCTTACCAGTAAAGTACGTAGCATACGATGCGGCAAGTAGGGGTAGTAATCGAGACTGCTGTTGACGATAATCCAATACTTGAAATTCATTGGGTGCATTCTGTTCTTTCTTCTTTTCATTATCATCGCCATTATACCCCTGTCGACGTACAATCGAGTAACGTATAGCAATAGTACATGCCATAGCTAATGCCTCATTGGATGTATGGATAATATATGCCCGTACTTGCATCATGGTAATGTACGCGACCTTACTAGCAGCATCATCACTACCTCCACCCGTTTTCTTGGAATGGTATTTGCCATTTTCATCCACGAACGCAAAACGCATTGCCATATTCCTACGTGGGATTCGTACATTATTAAATATAGCATATCCGTTATCCATATTATTATACCCAATCTTGGGCCCAATATCACCCGTCATTACGCCCGGAAGTAAAGTGTGATCTTCCATACTCCGTAATGGTACAATGAAATTATGTATCCCACGTTCGATACCATCGCCATCAATTAATTGTGCTATAATCATTGCATGATTGGCCGTCTTGCCCAATGTTCCGGGCCAGAATTTGGTCGATGTTATCGTCGGACTATTAATAATCCATTCGCCATCGCCAAGTTGACCACCACCACCACCATTAGCTACATTTTTTACAAATGTTGCCGTAGTTTCTAATGCACGGATATTAGATCCATGCCCCAGTTCCGTTTGGGCATAACAGCCGATCATTTTCCAATCCCGACAGAGTGGTAACCATACGCGTTGCTGTTCGTCATCGCACAATGTGCGAATGTTGGGAACGAACATCACCCAATGTAATGAGGTGGGGAATGGATCATCGGAGCATGCAGAAACGAGCGTTTGGAATTCGGATGTGGTTATAATATCTCCGTCGAGGTGTTGGGGTAGTGGTGAATGATTACTGCTACTGCTATCGTTGCTGCAACTGATGGTCGTATTGCTGCCATTTCCTTCACCAATACCCGCCATACGACAAAGTTCAACCAATCGAACGAACTTGGCCAAACTGCGCACGTGTCGTTCGGTCCTATGTATATAATTATTAGATTCATTACTAAATATCCCGGAAGGATCGTTAATAATCCAACTTTCTAATTGTCGACGCCTCGTGGTATATAATTGTGAATTACCATCCATAAAGTGCGTTATATGGAGTGGGGTGAAGGATAATGACGAACGTTCATTTGCTAAATCAACATTGATTGTTGGGGGTGTTTGATTGGATGGAGGATATCGTGGATCATCATCAGAAGGAGAAGCAGCAGCAGCGATGGCGTTGATCATTATTTTGAGATGACGAGTATCATCTAAGGGAGACCACAACGACCCTTCCCCATCAACCCGCCAAAATGAATTGACCTAAGTCCGAGGCGTCTCGAAAATCTTCGGCAGGGGTTTGACCGGATGATTTTAGATGATGATAAAGCGTTTGAATCAAATGTTGATCTAGAAGAGAATGTAATGTAAATAAGTTGTAAGTAATGCAACTTTTTCTACCTAATCACGACATGAGGAGAGTGAATAGCGTCTCGCAATTTAGACTCATTCTTACAAACAAATATGATATTGAAATTGAGGTATAACCAAACTATATAAAATATGTAATTGATGTTACATAATATTATCTTCTTCTCCAGCTCTAACCTTAATCGTACACACTATGGTAGTCTGAAATATTATATTCCCTTGTTATATATTCCTCAGCAACATTGTATTCTTTTACGTCATACCCTCTATTACCATTACTACCACTACGCTTGTCGTGACGGTTTGTCTTCTTCTTCATCATCTCATCATCTCCAACACTCATCTTTTTCTCATCTATTTTTTCTTCCTGCTCAATGCCACATTGCAGTCCATTATGATAGTCTGTTGCTGTTCCTGCGGCTGCCGTCAGCCCCTCATCGCATCGTGCTGCCTGCTTTGCTGCCTTGACATTGGCATAGTTAATTGCATCTGTATCATGATATTGGATAGTACTTTGTATGTTGCGTTGAGCGCTTATGACATCGGCAATTTCATTTTCGGTTTGTATTGTCCCATGGACATTGGCAAGCCGTAGTCGTGACTCTGTTACTTCATGTACGGCATTTGGATGGAAGTTATTATAATAATGCTGTGTAGCAGAGGAGTGATTATGGGATGATTGTGATGATGGAAGTGGCCAAACAATGATATCATTGTTGTCATTAATACTTTCACAGTGATTCTCTTTCGAATTGGTTGTCGTTGTCCTTGTAGTTGCGTTGTGGACCACGCTGCTACTCGCAGTAGCAGTAGACATGCCCTCCTGGCCAAGCAGCGGAGTGGCGTGTGCAAGCACACTAGTAGTTGTGATGGTACTTTCCCCACCATTATTGATACTTGAAATTGGGACTGCCGTCGGTATGAAGCTCTGGTTCGGATGCTGCGCCGACAACAATGACTCAGACAATGGTGGAAGCAACAGTGCACGCGTGAGCTCGTGGTGCTCGACACTTGACGTGAATGGTGATGGTGACGGTCGTGTAGTGCCAGCGGAGAGCTTCTTCGTCGTCGTGTCCATCATCATGATGTCTCCCTAGTCCGTGATACGGTGAGATTTTTCCCGCCTTGATGAGTAAACACCGATTTACGCTATCGTAGATACATTGTCTCCGTCTCCTCATGGCAAGGCGATGACATCGACAATATCTGCCGCCTCACATGATCAGGCACATCGAAGACTAGATTCAAGCCTCTCTCTCGATTCTCTCTGTGGCAGCGCAGCGGACGACGTCCTGGGCGTTCTTCCATCGCCCCCGCTGGACGGTGAATGGAGCGATGAAAGCGGTCGCAGTGGCTATCTTCGCCCACATGGTAGCAGCGCCTCTTTATTACGAAGCCGCGGCCTCTTATGGGTTTATGAGAAATAATTGTGTCGATGATTCTGATGCTTTGGACGCCGACAGACTGGGCGGCTTTATCTTTGCCTGCATGGCAATTGTAACCCAAATCATGGCGCTGTGGCATCTGACAATCCAGTTCGGTGGCATTGTCGCTGGGTCTATAGTTATGGACGTCGAATAGTATGTACTGCTTGAGGGTGGGGCGGTGGAATTGAATGGTACCACATAACAGATGCGCCCTTTCATAATGACGTCACGACCTCCGACGAGTTCAAATGACTCAATGATTTTCTGATTTGGTCACTTTCCAGCAGCAAATATGTATTGTACTGACACTGTTCGGTGTCACTGCGCTGCCAACTGTGGCCAATCTTACCCAACAATCAACCACAATTGATACTGAAAGGGAGAAGGAATCAGAAGAAATTGGGGGGGGGAGGATTGAGGGAAGGGTTGTGCCAAGCAATAAAGTATCACAAGTCTCAAGTCAGAATTAATTAATTTTCAACTGCAGGCAGTCAAAAGGAATTGATTTGCAGCTGATTAGCGCGGCACAAGGCTCCTCTTTCCGAGCATTAGTAGAGCAGACGAGTGCTCTATGAGAAGCCATATGGGGAGTAGCTATGACACGTGTCATGAAGATAGTTTGGAAAAACAAAACCAAAATAATTTCTGCGCGGGATTGTACGTAGGAATAGTAGAAGAATGTCACGTAAATAAAATACCCCTTGGGTACCCTAGTCATGTCACTTAGGTAGGGTTAAATGAAAAGTTTGACGCCTAATTTACTACTGATGTCATAACAATTGACGCCTTAAAACTTTTTGCAAAGGTTTGTTTTGCGAAGCTTGTCGCGAAGGAACTATTATGTTACTTTACTTAAAAACTAAGGTCAATTGTTGTGACATCAGTAGTATCTGGAAACTTATAGATTGCTGTGGGAAAGCTCGCCTTGAAATCAGTGAGAGATCCACTTTCATAGGATCCACATGTCTGTTTAGAGGTGGTTCAAATTATTCCTTTCGGGCGCAAAAACTAGAATGGGATTGACCTAATACCAAGAGGCAGCAATGCAATCATAGACGTTTGTCTCGAGTAACCTCTGCAATTGAGTGTAGTATACTATCTATGTGCTTAAATTCTCTAACTTTTTCTTCCCCTCCCCAAAAAAAATCTTACCTAAGAATAGCCATACATTTATTCGTCATCGTCCTCATCGTCGTCATCATCATCAGTCACCTTCTTTGACGTTGCATCCATACTTGTGTTTTTTTACCCAAATTTATTTTGATATCAATACATGACAACAACAAAGATGTGAAGAAATTGTGAGCACATGAGGTAAGGTTTGAAGAGAGATTCATGAATAAATCAAATATAAAAAACAATACACAAACATAATATATATATCAACAATAATAACATACATTATCATCATCATCACAACAACGACAACAACGACAACTTACTCGGATATTTTGCCATACATTTTCATTTCCCCTTTATCAATTTGCATACGTTGTATACTTTGATACAACACGCCCAACATGGCGGGAACGAATAGTACACTGACTAATCCGGACGTGGCCAGGATGATGTAACTCGCACTCGCGCTTAATCGTAATTTAGCTTGTAATATATCGCTAAATTTCATGATTATGCCCGTAATCCCATCCCTTCTTCCCACCATGATGCCATCAATACTACCCATTGCCGTTGCTGCTGATGATGAGGTAGCAGTAATGGCACGATCGCGTCCTACGACCGATGTTGCCACTTCGGTTAGTAACGTAGGATAACTCCCACTATTATTTCCGGCAGAATCGGCAATTACCTCACGATACGCACTCTCGACCGGGTCATATACATCATCGACGAATAGTCGTCGTTGAACGTACGAATCAATTAATTCATCTGCCGTTCGGGTACGGAAGGGATTTAGTCGTCGCAGTGTTGTTGATATTGTTGACGATGATGTTGATGATGTCGATGTTGTTGTTGATGCAGTAGTAGCAGTGGATGCTGCATGAGCAGGAGCTACTCCGCGCCAACTGCCACTGCTGCTACCGCTATCAATTGACGAGAATAGGACTAAAGTGAGTGATGCTAGCAGTACTGCAACATATCGACGAATTTTACGTATCATAGATTGGAATAATTGATGCGTCGTTTCATTCCTGCTTGATATCACCGACTTCGTTGACGAGCTACTTGAAGAAAACCTGGCATGAAATAACCCCAATGATGATGATGATGATGATGATCTACCACGACGTGGCGCCGATGATGATGAGAGGGAGAATACTACTGGCAATGTTGAAGCGTGATGCATAATACTAGCCACGTCAACTGTAGACGAGCGACGGTTGACTGGGGACCCTATCGTAGTCGTAACGAATGATCGAGTAGTAGAAAGAGCAGCAGTCGGTATAGCCTGGAAAGCAGTAACGAGGCTCGTCATTGCCACCAAGAGGAGGAGGTTGGTGGCGGAGGTGGTGGTCATCATGTTTTTGGACGGCTTGGAGTCGTTGGAGGTCGGCGTTTTTTGGAGGGGAGAAAAAAGTCTCCCCAGCAAGAAAAGCTGATCCTAGGTACGATAGTTCTCCCCCATGCTCGCTTCGTCAACCCATGGCGGCCGCGTGGTGATACCGCTTCGCAAGCGCGACGTCGTCGCAATCTCAACCTGCCTCCTCCTCCTTCGATTGGCATTCTCGCCTCCTCGGCAGTGGGATGATCGAATATCCTCGCGTTCGTCGAGCGCGAGCGCCGCGATGGAATTGGCATTCTACGCACCGTGCCCCCCCCACCCCGAGTCGGGACGACGGACGGCATCGCGGCCGGTCCCGCTAGATATAGATGGCGATGGCGTGTATGATGCACTCGTTACGCCGGCCTACGGAAAACGGAGAGACTTCATTAAGGAACGCGACGAGGGGAGGAAGGCTCTTCTCGAAATGGCGAGGCGTAACAAAGATCGACGAGCATGGGATTCGTTACAGAAGGAGGAGGAGGAGGGCGTATCGCGAACGAATTATGACGAGAGATGGGACGAGGATGGGTCGTGGGGACTTCGTGTATTGAATCTCCGACCTTTACATCGTCGAACGCATGGAATTGAACACCCAAACGAGAATGCGATCGCATCAGTAGTGGGTCCGTTTGTGCCACGAACGATGTTCTTGATTCCTCTATTGCCCGATGACGAAAGTGTCGATAGAGATCATACAACAACTAATGTTTATCCTGTCAAAATCCAGACTATGCATATTCCTATACAACATACACGTCTCGGCGACGAGGAGAGATTACGTCAGCGTCATAAAAAAGAGACGAACACCATGACAACAACAACGTACGGAAAGAACTCGGAAATACCTCCCAAAAATGATCCGCTGTCTGCCGATTATGATTGGACGCGACATTATTTTTGTGGTAAAGATTGGCACCATGCGTCTCAAGTCTGTCATAGACATTGCGGCGGTGGACAAAGCAGCGAATGTGGCGAAGGCGAGACATGCTACGCGGACACTCCATGCGATGTGAACATGGAGGAGGGGGGATCAACGGAGGAGGAAACTTCGTCGATGGCGCTTACGAAAAGTGGAACACTTCCGGGTGTTGTTACTGTTTGGTCGGATGGCGGCATCACCCTCCACGTAGTCACGGCAGACGTTCCACCTTTGAATATCACACACCACGTGGGCGATACTAATCATCGCACGAAGAGGACGAAGCAAAGTCAGATCAAACGACCAGAGTTAGAATTACGACAACTTTGGAGGGTGCATCCGTTAGAATATTCGGTAATTGAAGAGAATAGTGTTGTCGAATTCAGCGAATTGGGCATCGCATTCGAATCGGGAGTAGTACACAATAAATCAGACAAGTTACATAAAAACGGAGTGATCATACTGGGATGTCGATATGCGCTTAATGATAAGGGTCGGCTGCAAACGTCAAGGGTGGGTTTTCATGCCCTCGATGCAATGACGGGCACATCGTTATGGGATATGAAGGGAGACCAGTACTCGTCAAGTCAATTGAACAAAGGTGACGCACCCCTTGTACCAATCATACACACAACCTCCTCGGCACGTCGGCGCTCACACTTGCCAACAACGGACGTGCTAGACTCTGAATTGGATAACGAGAATGCATTCGTTGAGGGTAATGATGTTATGACCTCTACTGAATGTCTATCCCACTTCCGCTCATCCGTGTTTGACAGAGAAAGTGGAGCATTGCCTCATGATTTTTGGGGGGATGATGGTGAGCTAGGGAGTATTAGCGTGGGCAGATTTGATCAGACCAAATTGTCCGGTGGCAAGAGAATGAAGAGGATTGATAAAAAGGGGCTGCATTTCTTAGCTAACAAAAACAGCGTTGGTTTTGGAGAACGCCACGGTAAAGGCCCTATCGTGCCTCGAGACCCTGTTGGGCAAGTTAAGGGCAATACAAATACCATCAGCAGAGGCTCTTCGATTGATCAAAATAGTAACTGGCGTATGAGCCTGATCCAACGTGCCATTCCTCGACGTTTAATAAAGCAGCACAGATATAGTGCGTCTCATCCTCATTCGGGCAGACCTAACGTCATCCTATTCCACGGACGCGAGGGCCTGGCAGTGTTGTCGCTAAAAAACGGTAGACCTGTTTGTCACGTATCTCTTATGGATGGTTCTCTGTATGCCGATATTGACGAAGATGGAAAGATTGACACTATTCAGGTTGTTACATCTTCCAAAAGCCAGGTCGACTCCAGTGCGGTTGCGAGTTTGATTCAAAGATTTGAAGAAGAGGCTGATGAATCAGGGTCCGCATCAATAATGCCTGATGCTCCTGTAATATGCCACGCCCTTGTAACTAGCGGCTTGCCTCCCCGCGAGGAGCTGTTCACGGCTCCGCTGTGCCTTGGAGGACCCATCAATCGTCCACAAGTCACCGCTGCACCACCTCTTCTAGTCGAGGGATCCATGGGCTATGGGAATGATGTTGTATTTGCCATGAATAATGGTGTAGTTGTGCGGTATGATTTCAATGGGCGAGAAATATGGAGAAAGAAAGGAGGAATTGCAGATGGAACTCCCTCATGGCATTCAGGTCAATCTGCATTTTTGGGGCGTTTACAATTTGGAGTTGTAAGAGAGACACACTCCTCTGTGTCAGCATCGTCACATAGAAATCAGCATCGTCCAGGATCGCCACTGCGTCCAATACTTCTATCGGCCGATGACGGAGCTGTGTTGATATCGCCTACAAGTGGTAATGTCTTAGCCTCTGTGGTCTTCCCGCAGCTAGTGAAATCGCAACCTACTTTGGCTGACTTGTCGGGTGACGGAACAGATGATCTGATAGTCGTAAGCGATGATGCAATCTGGGGCTATCGCATTGTTGTTGACACCGAACAGTCTGGTTACTTTGTCATTATTGTTGTGACTTTGTTGATTGGAGTTGCAGTTGCAGCTTTGATCCACAAGATGAATCTTCAACCCTCCTTATCCCCCAGAAGGAGCACTGATCTTTAAGTTGGTCAACCTGTCAAACGAAGATTATTCCACAGCCGTACAAATAAAGGCTCTATAACAACACCAAATTGCAACTTTGCTTCACTCAAAGGTTGCTGCACAAAGGACTCAAGTTAAACATATAATATATTATTGTGACATTAAACAACATTTTTCCAATGCGCTGACATCAACCTACTATAACTAAACATAAAAAAACCTTCACTTCACACAATGCACAAACTTTCCTACTTTTCACATGGGTTCAATCTACACAACAATAACAAGGAATGAGATCACAAGTACTACCTTGGAAATTATGACACCAACCATTCCTGCTTTGCTCGTGGGTTCAATCTACGCAAAACAATTGCAAGTGTTGAGTTTACAAGTTTTACTCTGGGAATCATGACAGAAAACAGAATCATGTCATCACATACCTTGAGATCTACGACTACCATCATATGGTCACTTGCGTCTAGCAAGTAGGCCTCCACATTCTTGTCTTCGGGCCAGTGGCTTTGTAACAACATGGAAGGGAGCAAGCAAATCAAGGATGATGTGAGCCATTTTACATCGTTATTCGAAGAGATTCGATGTTATGAACGACTGACAAGAAGAAGAACTCACACGTATGCGTTGGCAATTTCCAAACCAGCCATGGATGGGAGAACGTAGTCAGCACGCAGTCCCCAAGGAGCTTATATGAGCAAGAGATGATCAAGGAGCCAAGTAATAGATTGATTATGAGTAGTGGTTTCGTCTAGAATAACCATAGAGATGTGTTGACTTACCAGTTTTGGTCTCAGGATTCGAATAATCCGGCTTTGCCTGTGGAATGTACTTCTCTGCCCCAACCGAGGTGGGAGTAATAGAGGTATCCGTGAGCGGATCATCGAGCAACGAATTGATTGGCTTCAATGCAGCATCTCCATCAACAGGATCACAATTCTGATCACCAATGACAACAAATCGTTCTCCATTCATCAAACCACCTTTCTTTTTCTTATCGTCATAAATGTAATCAGCGCCATTGATGTAATCCTCCCAAAAGCGAATTTCATTGTCTGTGGGGCAATAAGAGACGAGGAAATAGTGATGTTGTGAGTTAAGTCAGATCATCACAACATATGTACTTCAAACGATTCACTATAACTCACTGTTCCTGAACCCATTCCAATCAGTAACAAAAGAGTCCGGATATTCATCGGCAGTTCCATCATCAAAGACAGGAGGGGTGGGGTGGCTTTGCAACACGTGAATAACTTCGCCATTAACCACAACAGGAATGTCCCAGTGCGACTTGGACGATAGCCTTAAAACATCTAGCACTTCGGGAGCGTAATAGGATTCATTGGTGGTTGGGTTCCGAGGAAGGTAGGCGTCCGGCATATCCTTCCATAAGAAGTATTGGAATGTACGTGGAGGGCGGAAGGGATACTTCGATAGGAACAACATTCCGTACGCACCAGGAAAGTTGCCGAATCCATGCGCCTTTTGTGAACAAAGTAGTAACAGGATAATCAGAGTGAGATCATTGGCATTATAGATTGCATTTATAGAGTAAATATAGAACAACTCACATCATTACCATCGATTTTGCCATCATTGTTGGCATCAAATCCTGTTTGGACACCAGTATTGCACGGTGCAACAAAGAAGTGTGGATATGTAATTGCCATATTCCCTTCGGCTTGAGGAATGGCCAAAAAGTTCGTTTGGAAGTCATCAACCATACTCTTTGTTGCATTACTATCCCACTTAAAATTATTCCCTTTATCTGATGTAGACCAATAGTGATCAAACTCTTGCAAACTCAACATATCAGGCTGGTTCTTTTGTATGACATCGGCAATCTTCTTCGCGTAGTCCCATGTTGGATATTTGAGTAATTCCGCCAACCGTCCTTCAGTGTTTTCAGCACCATCGGCGAATCCAGAATTGAATTGAGCGATTCGTATGGTGCCTGCAGATTTGGGCTTGTACTCATAATGGTTCACCTCGATAGTTGTGGTTGCAGATTCCTCGTTTCCCTCTGTATCTGCTACGACCAAGGTCACACCATACGTAGCGGGAACATCGATGGGGTATGTATGTGTGGCATTTTGATCCGTGGAGATGGTGAAACCTAGTTCACCATCCTCGACCGTCTTTTGGGTTGTGGTGGAGGTCTGTTCATCATCTCCGAATGTCCATAAGAACGTGTACGGCGCGGTGCCTGTTGCAGTTGTCAAGTCGGGTACAAAGCTAACTTCTGCACCTACTTGCGTGTAGTCGATACTTACTTCTGCTTGCACTAGAGCAGGTAGTAGGATGGCGGCGAGATGGAGCTTCATGTTGAGTTTATGGTAGGGCAATGGAAGGAAGGATATGTGATCTTAGGATCTGCCGCAGCTAATATCGACTTTACATAAAATCGATTTTTAGGGCTGTTACAGGGGAGGGTTAGGGTAGGGTTAGGGTGTTACAGGGGGAGGGTAGGGTGTTACGGTTAGGATATAATCGATTTTAGGGCACATAAAATCGATTTTATGTAACGGTCGATATTAGCTGCGGCAGATCGTAGGATAGGAGTAGGGGTTGTATGGTATGTCAAATTAATATAGTATTAATTTAAATGGACTGTTATCCACAACAGTAGCACGATTATTAAACTAACAAAAAGAAATAAATTCAAAACAATTCATATACTTTCAAACAGGTAAGAAATGAGCGTTGTTGAGAAGCTGGAAATGAGCTGTTGATTGATCCAATGTTGGTTCTGATTGGGTCCCATCATTCCAAAACAAATGAACTTTTCAGCGCTCCAGCACAGCCCACTTCGTCCCAAAGTCGTCAGGACTTTGCAGCTCAAACGCACTCTTGCGGCTGTACAATAACTGGTCCACGTCATTTTTGTTGGTACAACGAGGAAGGAAAGCATCATCACCCAATACACTTGAACCACGCCGATACATGATTGAACCACGTGACGTGCGTTTGCGTGCGCTGTTGACGACAGGCGCAGGCACTTCAATATCTACTTCAGGGACAGTAGCAGCATCTTGCGAAGTATCCAACTTGATGTTGGTTTCGTTTTCTGCTTCCTTACTGCCTTTTTCGCAATACTCTTCGTGTTCTGCATTCTTACTGCCTTGTTTGACATACTCACTGTTTTCTGCACCCTTGCCGCCTTGTTCGGATAACCCCTCTTTCTCTGAGAATTTATCCGCACTGGGAAAGATACTATTACGGGCATTTACCAGTTGGTGCCAGTGCAAAACTCGCAGCTCCTCACGGATATCAATACCATCCAGAGACACAAAACCAACTGGTGGTATTACCAAATAATGGAAAGGCCAAAAATTATACATGGATCAGAAAATCGTGGTGGGTAAAGATTAGTAAAGAGTTTACAATCACAAAGGAGACTCACCAAATGGCTATTAGTCGCATGAAATTTGAACAAGAGTAGGAAGTTAGTTGTAGAATGTTCTCAGGAGAATATAAAATACTTAACAACTTACGTCTTCCATTGCCTTAGCACCTTCAAACAATGCATGCAAACATAATGCACACATAACTGCATACCCATACCTGCCTTCTCTTCCACCAATAGTCCCAAAGGACGAGGCAAAGAATGGCGGTAGAACTAGTGTGAAAATGTTGAATAATGTATTCTGCATTCGAGATGTTCGATAACATTTGATCATTCGAAGTTTTTCAATGCCTTCCCACATTTTTTGTTCATATTGTCGAACCCTAGATGCCTCGCTTGATCCAAGTCCTGCAAGCTTGGTTTGGTCAGACAGAATGGAAAGTGAAATGAATCGCTGCGATAAAGAGTCGTACATTCTGTACGCTACCTGTTGACAAGATTGAGTAAGATTCAAAGAGAATGAGTTATTCAAGGTCATTGTAACTACTAACAAAATAATCGAGTAAGAGTTGTAGGCTTACCACCGCCGTCTGTGCAGCTTCTTGTCTCCCACTCTTTGTCATTCGGTGCCTGTGATGATAATATTAGTTGTGCAGATGCGAATCATAGTTGTGAAAGAAATTATGCAGGAATAATATACTTCAGCGAGCAAACTCACCTACTTGTTGACAAGGTTGGTAACGTCAAGAAACGACATAATTCATCGGCTATCGAAATCAATTCCCGAAGAACTTCATCAGCGTGCCCGACCGAATTAAGATCGGACGATTCTTTTCCATTCCAACCCCAAGTAGTTTGCGATAAGAAGAATTGGATTGATAATGCTCGAAAGGTAGCAATATAATCTAAAGCATTTTCGCGACGTTGAAATATAGTGTTCAGACTATTCGAGAGTGGGGCAACAACTGCAAATGTGAGTAGTACATAGTCCAAATGTCCGTGATCCCATTCGGCATAGCTCCAGTAATACGTTAACCCAATCGTAAGAACAACAGTGAGAAGACTGCCAATTGAAATCAAGTAACGCAGAAAAATCATGATTGAGGAATAAAGATCTGCCAGGAAGAGTACAAATGACCTGTCTTCGACATTTGACCGGGCCTGCGCCTCATCATCATCCAAAGTTTTTGCATAGTCGCCGAAGCTACTTGTTTTGACGCCATCAGAGAGGCCGATGGCGGAACGACGTTTGTCCGGCATGGTCGAAGGAAACCACTGTTGATGTCCTCGCAAGGATGAAGGTAAACAAGGTGCCCTTCCAATAATTTGTGGATGTAGATACAGACGAATCTGTTTCAGAATACGGGGAGTGATTTTTATCGTTCATGGTGGCTCGCGAACACTGAATCATAAAACGACTACCATCTTATTTCGTGTCATACCGAGCCAAAACGAACAGAAGTATTAGAATACCAAGAATCAAAAGTCTTTCCATTCAACTTCGTTCCCGCCTTGCTGTTTGGGCGAAAAAGAAGTTTTCATAGAAACCCGCTGGCAAAAACGGTACTGGACACATCATATTATCAGTGGATACCATAAAATCTTGAGTTGGAGACTTATGAAATGGTGCGGCGTCATGCTCATCGCGGATATACTGTCTTATTACCAATTATCATTGCTTCTTCCTCTTTACTCGGTGGACACGCCCAGCTCCTCGGGACGTTGTCGCGACTGCAAAACCTAAATAATAATGACCAAGACTCCATTCCTCCTGGACAGCGATCACGATCACTCGAGGAGGAGGAGGAGTATGCAGTTGACGACTACTACCGCAACGACGACAAGTTCGAATTTTATGATTCAACGTTGGTAGACTTTGTATACACATTCGGCTCGCCCTCAACTGCTAAGAATCCATACATTTCGAATCCTGGAAACAAATGCATTCCTGGAATACGTGTCTACACTGAAGATTTAATGTCATCAAGTGGTGTTGGAAACAATTGTGATTGGTGGGAACAGTTATGGTGTACTCCTACCAATAATGACAGTGACAAACCTGTAATAACAAATACTGATTTTGCAGCACAGATCAATATACAAGAGTATCCTCATCCGAAAATGTCAACACTCATACTACGGTATGTTGATGAAGCAAATGTTGATTATGTATACAAGGAATGTAACGATGATGTTCATGTAAACAAATATAACTTTCAATCATGGCCTACATCTGATCAACCAGCAGAAATATTACCAGGATTAAATATACATGAACTTGATACACATTATACACCTCGGCTATTGGATGTAGGAGTACCAACCTCGATCCGTAGTCAATTACTTGATTACTTGTATGTAGCAATGTGTGGTAAAAAGAGTGAAAGTACAATAGCTGATTGTCTAACAGACAATGGCATATCTTCTGAAGAATGGACAATGTTGGCATACATGAATCACATTACTGATTATGGTATAATTGGTACTGATGAAGATGTAGTATTCATACTCAAGAATGATAATAGGCATAACTATCGCAAATGTATAATAAGCTTTGCAGGAGCAGGACGAATTACAGGAGATCTTACCGATTTTTTATTTTCCAACTCTGAAAGTACAAGATTTTGTGGACGACAAGGTATACATGCTGGTGTGAGTGATGAATTATGGCATATTACACATAATACACAATATATCGACATTATCAAACCTGCACTTGAGACATGTCATGAGGTAACTTGCGTGGGATACAGTCTTGGTGGTGCATTGTGTAACTTGTTTACAATGTGTGCCAATAATTTCAATGGAGCGAATAATGACTATCAAACTCTTGCATGGACAAAGGCCGTCTATTCGATCGATGGCGATGATGATGACGACGACTATAATTATGAAAATGACAGCAACTATGCATATAATGACGACAACATCAATTATGCTACTAAACACGACGATGACTATGCAAAAGAAAATGACGATTCGTCTTAGTATAGTAAGCAGTTAGGTAGAAATTATGTGTCATTCTACTACTTATTTCAATAAATATAATTCAGAACGATTTTGTCGAAACCCATTCTTCACGAGTTGTCTCCCCATAGCACCCACATCCCTCCACATCCCTCCCCACCCAACCCCCCCCTCTCCTTTTGGCTACATAACAATCTTCACAATTTCTTCCTCAAGATATAGCAGTGTGGTGGATCAATTCTTTTATAATAATTCTCAATTAACTCACCCTTTTCAAAACCAAATTTAGTACAATAAAAGTGAATAGCATCAGTATTACTTGTTTGGACATGTAATTTAATTTCATCAATTGCATTAATTTTCTTCCCAGTTGTAGGACTAGCTTTTTCATTTTGAATATAATCCATGACAGATTGGACAAGTTTGGTACCTATCCTATGATTCCTATAGGGTGCGAGTACGCCCAATGTCATTATATATAGACATTGACGTTGTGTTGTTCCAGACGTTGCTGTTGTTGTCGTTGTTGGGTTGTTAGTATCAACAAGATTCTCAATTCGCGTACAAATTGCACCCACGGCAAATCCATTACAGTATGCAAATTTACATAAATTTTCATCCTGTTTGACATTACTATTATTCGCCATGTCAGTATAGAATGTATCAGCATATGCCACTGGAAAGCACGCCTGATTGATCTTTTTTAGTTGTTCAATATTGTCATTGTTTATCATGCCGAAGTCAATGGCAAGGTCAGTAGTACGAGCTCCCCCCATCCTGAAGATCTCTGATGTTTTGGCTGTGAAAAGGCGGGCCACAATCAAAGTCTCGTCATGTTGACCTGTCCGCGGATTCGTCATTGGCATCAGAGGCAGTGGGCTCGCCGTGGTACACCACTATTCACCTCCCTACTCCTCCTCCTTTGTTGTGCATTGTTGTTCACGTGGAATAATAATTACAGCGTTGTAGTATCGGCGGGGTCAGTTGATTCTTCTCAACCCGACATCAGCAGCAAGTCGGGTGTGATTGCGTTAACAGGAAAGAATTTTGATTCGTCGTTGAGGAATGGCAACGGTAAGATAGATGGAGTAAACTTCTTGCACTAATCACGAGTTCAATTAACACGAAAAACATGTAGCGACGATCGCAAATTCTCTCATATATCTTATCTCATTCTTATTTTGTTGAACAGTGTGGCTAGTTGAATTCTATGCTCCATGGTAAGGATGCATTGACCTCTAACGTCTTTTATTGTTCTACTACCCGTGTGACATCATTTTTCTTTCACTCCTCACTAACGTCCAACCTTGGTATACATTAAAAAATAAACCCATAGGTGTGGTCATTGTGTTCGCTTTGCATCGACGTACGAATTAGTGGCCAATCAACTACACTCAGATCACGAAAAACCCTCTGTTACACGTAAAGTATATGTTGCCAAAATTGATGGTGCCGCTGAACGTGCACTCTCATCAAGATTTGGTGTACATGGCTTTCCCACATTCTACCTCGTGGATGGTTGGACGGTGCGTGAATACAAGGGCAATCGATCACATGAGGCCTTGATTGCATTTGCCTTGAATGATTATGACAAGACGGAACCAGTCCCATTTATCACCGGACCATTCGGACCAATGGGACAATTGCGTTCATTGTTAATGAGAAGTGGTGCCTGGGTGGTGGGTATGTATGAGAATTTAACACAAAGTCGTGGCATGAAGCCATTGATTGCCATGTCCGTTTTGTGCGTGGGTGGATTGACTGTAGGACTCGTGCTGATTACACTATTGGGCATATTGTTCTTGTCTAAAGCGAAAGCAGATTGACTGATGTGGTGTATGACTTCAGATGTGGTGTATAGAGTTCAATCAAGTTTCGGAAACTTGCACTGGTTGACGGTACTATAAGCACGATGCGAAGGAGTAACTTTTCAGGAGAATATTTGGAGTACATCCTTAGTGACTTTGGCAGGAATCATGGATAGGGAAATTGGAAACTCTAAATTTACCACAGCTAGCAATTTTCTGAAATGTATGTATTCAGTTCCCTTCATCTTTCGATGGAGGTATTCTTATCCCATAATGGTGTACTATCATTCTTCACTCTTCAACGATTTTTTCCACGCCTCAGACCTCTCCTTCTTCTCGGTATGATTCTTCATTGCCAGCTCAATCAATTGATCAAACTTACCTGTCCCCGCCAAGCAACGCAGATATTCAATAACAAATGGTAAATAATTATGTCGACGACGTTCATTCTCCTCCTTCCATCGGTCACGTTTTTCTTCTTCGGCATGTAATTCACTTCGGACATGTAGCATGGCCGGGTCTGACTCTTCCATCCCAATAGCCACAAGGTTGTCAAGACGTTCACAAAGGTATGTCCGTCGATCTTGGACCATGGCAAGTAGATTGAATTTTATTTCGGTGGATGGATATGCCGATAGACGAGTTTGGATGGCATCTCGTGCCACGCGTAGCCATGACATCGTGTTATTATTCCCATCATTATTATTATTGATATAAGATCCCACACGTATAGGTCCAGGCTGTAAGCCATCCAATTCATAAACACATCCATCTACTTCATGTGGTACAAATGCTACAAAGTGAAATACGTCATCATCGTCCGTGGCAGATCGTTTTGCCTTTGTTGGGTCATCCAGGAAGGAACTCATATCGCGTCCAAATGAATTATGTGCTGATCGGATTACCTCGGATGAGCCAATGACCTCACCGCGCATATCGGGGGGGAAGGTGGATGTGAAGGAAAGAAAGTCACTGAGCGTTTTACCCAGGATGAGTCTACGTCCGTTCTCGTCGTCGTCGGTAGTACCGCCGACCCCGCCGGCGGTGGCATCCCCCCCACTGCTTCCCCCGCTCCCCTCCTCCTCGCTACTCTCAATGATGGAATTGGGGGCATTGAATAACACGCTAAGTATAGCCTGTGTCGCACACGCATTATGTATCGTCTGTCGTGCGAAGAAGACACCCGGCGGTGCCTCCTCTCCCGTCAATGGCAAACTTCTACCGTCATCGGTGCCAGTCGCGGCAGTGGCGGGGATTGTTTCATCTCCTCCCCCCCCACCCCGGGAGGAGGATTGCCATTTGAATAGGAATATCAAACCGTGGACGGAGGCATCCTCCACCCCTTCCATCGGCGAGGTTAGTTGTTGGAGGGAGTCATCATCGAGTGACCAAAGTTCGGTAAATTCAACATTCTTGGTCCCGAATGATTCAATGAGCGATGTGAATACGCCTGGATCACTTTCGATGGTACACCAATCGTCGTTGGACATCCTCTTGTTTTGGTCTCTGGTGGATGGATGGTGTGGGGGCTGGAGGAGAGTAACGCAAACCCAATGCCGACCTTGATGTGGATTCGTGAGGGAGGGGAGGAGACAAGAGAAAGCAGATCGTCATTCCCGCCATATGTAAGATCGAGCCTAACATCATCTTGTTGCTTGTGATATTATTATGTATGGCCTTGCTCTCGTGGCTGCTACTGGACTTCTGCTCGTCTTGAGACGGCATGGGTGATAAAACTGTCAAGTGATGAATCATTCGATCCGTGAATCACTCCGTCACCTCGACATCGATGATGAGGGTCCATTATTATCATCGGCTGTTACCGCCGTGATGCCCGCACTACAGGGAGACAAAAAGATTCCGTGTAACGACGTCGAGACTATCAAACGTGTGCTGGATGAGATTGATAATATTGCACTAAAACGAACGAATGAGGGTCTGAATGAATTCAATTTCTCAGTGGGGGTATGTAATTGCCTTTTCATTGTATACATGTTCGGTGCACATCCACAACATTTATGGTTAATCTATCTATGTGAGGGAATGATCATGCTCCCTCGAAAGTTTTACAATATGTGGCATGCCAAACCGTTAAATGAGGCATTATATTATTTGGATTTCTGTTGGATTATGAACTTTACAGGGTTGGGTGTGGCTGCTTTACTCGTAGCTCTTAATATAAACGACGTCGCGAGAGAAACTTTCTTCAATGCATTACTTGGCGTATCCTGCGGTACATTAATGGGAGCAAATATCGCTTTGCCATTCGTAGCATGTCTATTCCATGATGTGAATACTATGACAAGTCTATTCATACACTTTATGCCACCATTAGTCATGTATACATTTATGTGGAACTCGTCGGATATTAAAACTGCATGGCCAAATATATTCCATCTTAATTATTTGGATCATATACAATTCTTTCCAACAAGTGGTATATTCGTTATACCCGGCTCAGGATTAGATAGTGTTGTTGGATGTTCGATACATTTATACTTGCTCTGGTGGGTTCCATATGTGATTTTTATGCTTCATAGTGGAATTGATTTGCCCAACAAGGTAAAACAGGAGTGTCCCAAATGGGATACAGTATTCCACTCAACAATGAGAGGTGGGACATGCATTGCCATTGGTAAAGTATTTCGTGGACGATCGAAGCAGGATAGTCTCAAACAGATGGAGGATAGCAATTTTGATTTGCTTGATTTCTTTATTTACATGGCTTTTCATATGTTGTCTTCGGTGGCTGCCATTTATGTGATTGGGTATCCCTGCTTCCGTAGCCAGAACTTCCATCTATTCATGTTGATATTTTTAACTTGTCTGACAGTGACAAGAGGGGCAAGTCGGTACACGTATTACACGACGAAAATGCACTCACGAGCTTTAAGGAAGCAGTTTGCTGCTATTCTCGACGAAAGCAAGAAATCAGAATAATGTGCATTTCACTTCGTGCGAGCATCCACCCCAGTGAGGAAGGAATTTGTTTGCATAGTTAGTATTATCTTTGATGTTTATTTGTACAGAGTAATATTCCGATGTGTCATGAATCGAAGAATAGACGACTCTTACTTATCAACAAGTCCTTAATTGGCTCTGTAACACCGGGAATAAAACCATATCTTGTAAAAAACTTATGTGGTGGTATAACATTCTCATCCTCTTTACGATATTGATGAAACAATTCCTCTCCACCCTCAATGTCTCTTTGTGCACGCAGTATAACGCAGTCGTCGTAAGGTTCAAGGATTGTATTTGGTATGTTGGAATGCTGCAGCATGTCAATTACGGGTAGCAGTACATTCTCTATTTCGACAATTGGTGTTGTTCCATCATCGATGGGATTGTCGTCATCCACCTCTTCTGCAAATGAACGTGATAGTGCTATAACGAATGCCCCTTTCACTGTTCTCTTGAAACTTTCGTTCAGTAATAATTCGACATTTGCATCTGACCCATGTCTGCGTACAATTGGCAAAATAAAGTCTTTCAATAATTCAATAGCATCATCAACTGTCTTACGTATAAGTAATGCATCATCGTAAGCTCTACTACCTGACAGTAATGTATGCACCTCCTCATCTGACCAGAATAGTACATGATCCTGTGCGAACATCCCATCTTGAGTCCATGGTAGAGTTGTCAGGTAGGGCATTCTACTGCTGCTATTGTCTATTTGCACATGTAGTCCCATCTGCTTCTGTTGTGATGCAATAAGATATTCTAATGTCATGTAACCACAGATTAGTATCATACCATAACTTGGCAACTGTTGTTCCCTTATCCGACGAAAATATACCCCACAGCGTTTATCATTCAATGCATCATTGGGTGTAATACAACACTTATCACGTGGGATCCTCATAATGATTTCATCTTTGGCAATGAAAGTATTGGTAAAGCCACCATATCCCCCACCTAGAGAGGATGGACGTAGTATAAATTTGGGCGACATGTAGGAATATGGATTACTTTGTATCCAATTAAGAAGGTTGGTATAACTAGTAGATATGTCGCTACCTTCTGTTTTCGAAGTGACGTAATCCACCACGGTTACTAACTGATCCAGTGATACCGTTATATTGTTATTTCTTCCTCCAAACCCTCTTATTATTGTTCTATTGCCGTTCAATTTTTGTTTTTTTACTTCGTTATTATTTGTCACCATTGTCGTTTTCTTTCTCATCTTCTTTGCTCCTAGAACGAGTAGGGGCGGCTCAGTCCGGACGACGGTTGTTCTTCCACGACGAAGGTATGCAGCAGGTGACAGAAATGATGCATCCGTAGAAAGAATGACTATGACCACCAACAAGATTAGGTCGTACAATACCAGCCACGATGACGACAGGATGTTCATGTCAGTTTGCAGTTTGAGTTGTGTTTGTGGTACGAATACTATGTACCAAACATATCGTAACGTATCTAGGTAGTATCTACTTACTTACTTACTTAGATTGCATACGGTAAAATCCATATTTTGTTCACCCGCTCTTTGAAAAGTTTGACAACTGCCCGCCCCAACCGTGCCTCCACACAATTCTATCGTCGTACCAAAATACCACTGCACTCATATAATAATGAAATTGATCTCTCTTCAATCCATCGTTCTTAGTTCTTATCCTGTCCGTGCTGATAGCTGTGGTAGGGGTCCACCCCCAGGCTCCCGCAAAAAGATCTTTTTTTTTTGCGGGACGCCCACAGAAAAAGCTTCGCGCGAAGGTCAACGTTTTCGCAAGACCGAGGTTGCCGAATCGCCGATCC
>Ga0247843_1001801_pt1 | contig 41508 bp, 60 predicted proteins | sample LaCruzMarch2017__FD_192420 | JGI IMG/M metagenome (GOLD analysis project Ga0247843, IMG submission 192420) | Freshwater microbial communities from meromictic Lake La Cruz, Castile-La Mancha, Spain - LaCruzMarch2017_8m | ecosystem: Environmental > Aquatic > Freshwater > Lake | place: Spain...
GCATGAGCACGTGCTCGCCGAACTGAATGCCTACGCCGATCTAGTGTCCGCTGGTAGCTACTGCATCGTGTTCGACACTGCCATTGAAGATCTACCCGCCGGATCCTTCCCCGATCGCCCCTGGGATAAAGGTAACAACCCCAAAACAGCCGTTCATGAATGGCTGAAGACCCATCCCGAGTTTGAGATCGATAAGGACATCGACAACAAGCTACTGATCAGCGTGGCGCCGGATGGGTACCTGAAGCGGGTGAGCTGACTACCGGCTGCTGGCATTATTTTATTGACGTCCAATTTCGTAGCTCTCAGGAGCCACACCACCCGCAGCCACCGTGCAGCAGTAGCCAATGTTGTGCCGCGCCATCGTGATGCCACCATCCGGCAGGCGGGATACCTTGCCCATCTGCAGCAGTTCCTGCAGCAGGGCATAGCCCACAAAGCGCTCAGCGAAGAAACTCAGGCAGCGTTTCTGATAGCCGTCTTGCAGCCGGGTGCAGGTGAAGTCCGTAGCCGCAACGGCCTCCAGCAAGCGCTCATAGCGTTCTGCCAGCCGGATCACCACATCCACCGGCAGTTGCCCCATCGTGGGCCCCCACAGCAGCACCTTCTCCGAACAGAACGCCAACGCCTCGCTGCTACTAAGCAGGCCAGCATCCACGCAGATCGCCAGCAGCCGCCAAAAATCCTGCACCAGATGGCAGCGGGCGTACTGCCCCACCAGCCCATCGGCGAAGAAAAACGGCAGCGCTGTCACCACATCGTTGGGGTAGCGGGTCAGCTCCGCTTCCACATCCACACTGTCACCCGCCGCCAGCCACATGTTGCCAAAAGCTGCATCGCGCTTGCCCAGGGGCTGCATGGTGCACAGCTTGCGGTGCAACAGCACCACCACATGGTCGATCTCGTGCCGCCATTGTCTAGCGATCTCCCCCAGCAGCACCAGCGCATAGTCCACCGCAGGGATGGGGCTGTTCAACAGGTCGCGTTCGCGCAGATAGGCGGGCAGGGAAATCGTGTGGGCTCCACTCTCAAACGGAGCCGTCTGAATCAGATTTACGTTTGCCGGCAAGGCAAAAAACGGCTGCACATGGCTGATGCAAAACGCCGCCCTACGCCCTCGCCGTTGGATCGCCAGCTTCATCGCCGAGCGCTCCCATCACGCCCATCACTGTAAGCCCTGAGATCCTCCAGGCAGCACTGCAGCGGATCCGCACCCTCCTGCACCGCCCGATACCAGCCCACGGTGCGCGCCACGGTGGTGGCAAATGCCCAACGCGGCTGCCAGCCCAGCAAGTGGTGCGCCTTATCGATTTGCAGATGCAGCCGGCCCGCTTCATGGGGTGCGGCGGGATCGGGTTCTGGTGTCCGTCGGCAGCTACTGCATCGTGTTCGACACTGTCATCGAAGACCTCCCCGCCGGATCCTTCACCGATCGCCCCTGGGATGTTGGCAACAACCCCAAAACAGCTGTTTATGAGTGGCTGAAGAGCCATGCTGAGTTTGAGATCGACAAGCGCATCGACAACAAGTTGCTTATTAGCGTGGCGCCGGATGGATATTTGAGGAGGGTAAGATAGTTCCAGTCGAGTAGTAAAATATCAAGAAATTGAAGTCTCTGACTATGCAAAGAAATCAGTAGATTGGAATATTACGTCCTTCGGGACCCTCCCTCTTAAGGTAGTACATATCGAAATGAAAGATATCTTTCTAGCTTGCCCCGCAGAGTTGACTTTGCATGATCAATATTGACCAAAGCTTTCTTGTGCCTACCTGAAAGCATTTGTTTCTCGTACTGATCCGAAAAGAGGCTAATTGAGTCTCTCTTCCATTTCCCAACATGCAGACTTCCTAATCTAACCTTGTCTATTCTCTGGGTGATTTCATCGTTAGGATCGAATAAAAACTCTGCTTCTTCTTGGGCTGTCATCACTTTTGAGTAAGCATCTCTGATTTTGCCGGAACCTTGATCACTCTCGTGCTCAACCCATTCCTGCCAGCTCGATTCGCATACAACTTTAGTGAATACCAGAAATCTTTTAAAAACCGCATATCGCTTAGAGTGGAAACCAAGCCTGAGATTTAGCTTGCTTACTCTGTATTGCTGGAATGCAAATAAAGCTTTGTATGCGCTTAATGGCTCTGCGATAGCAGCATCTGTCGTCATCGGCCCACATTTGTAGATTTAGTTGGCCACCAGGGGCTCAATTCGTTCAATCTCTTCAGCCAGCTCAGCGCTGGCCACCTCGGTGTCATGGGCTGCCTGGGCGCGCAGCCAATAGCCAGGGCTCAATCCTAGAAAACGGCAGAGACGCAGATCCGTATCGGCGCTGATGGCGCGACGGCCCGCCACAACCTCACTGATCCGCGATGCAGGCACATCGATTGCCTTGGCTAGCCGGTATTGGCTAACGCCGAGAGGCTGCAAAAACTCCTCATCAAGAAGTTCGCCAGGGGTGATGGGGGTGAGGCGGTCCATAGGGTTCATCAGTGGTAATCAACAATTTCAACGGCTTCAGGGCCAGCGTCCAACCAGAGAAAGCACAGGCGGTACTGGTCGTTGATGCGGATGCTGTGTTGACCTGCCCGATCACCTCGTAAGGCTTCCAGCCGGTTGCCTGGAGGGATCCGCAGGTCGTCGAGGCAGTCAGCAATCTCCAGTTGCCTGAGCTTGCGGCGGGCCACTCGCTCGAACGCCTGGGACCGTGGCACCGCCCATCCCTGAGCCAGCCGCTTGGTATCGGGACATCGGAAGGAGCGGATCATCAACCCAGCATAGTTCTGCTGTGCGGAATGGTTGTGTCTCCTGCGTGCAGCCGCTTCGAGGGGCGGGCTCAATACCTCCGCCTGCTGGTAGGACTCCTAGAGGAGAGAGCACTGGGCATGCATTTTCTTGCGCAGGCGCGGGAGCTGATCTATGGCTCGACACCGAGCTCCAGCTGCTGTCCCCCCGACCCCGATCTCGAAGCGGCGGGCAGTATCCTGCGCTTCAAGATGCAGCTAATTAAGGGGTCCTCGATCGCCCCCGAGATCATCCAAAAAATGCGCAGCCATGCCGATGGCGTCGATCGTGTGCTGGTGTCCGCCGGCAGCTACTGCATCTTATTCGACACTGTGGTGGAAGACCGACCCTGAGTTCGAGATCGATAAGGATATTGATAACAAGCTGTTGATTAGCGTGGCTCCGGATGGGTATTTGAGGCGGGTTGCCTAATCATCCCAAGCTCAATCTCCGCCAAAAACCATGAAAATCAAATGGATATAGCTCCTCAACAATAGTTTAATCGAGATAGCTGAGGATAATCTGGAGGAAATACCTTGTGACGGAGACGGTGTATTTGTTGACGATGTTGGCTACAGAGTGAGAGGGCACGTCTCCACGCCGCATCTCGAACACAAGCACCACGTCTTTATTAGCGAGATTGCGTGATCATCAGTCCAAACACTGACAAAAGCTTCCCACGCTCCTAGAATCCCCCCAACTTTGCCAATAATGGGTCTTGCCGCTGAGTGACGCCGAGTTTGAGGCAATTCTTGCCAATAACACGAAGTTGATCGAGGGTGACATCGTGTGGCAGGAAGATGAGGATCATTCACCATCTGTTGAATTTAAGGTCCAAGTTGAAACCGATAGAGGGTATCCTCTTTTCATGAAGGGTACATTTAATCCCTTAATTCCGGCCATAACATATGCCTTGATTTCAATGACTTCGGGCCGCATTTACGCTCTTGACCTGGGTAAGGGGCATAAAAATCCGGATGGCACCAGCGTTGGCGATACTCACAAACATCGATGGTCTGAAGCATTTAAAGACAAGCAGGCCTACGAGCCGAGTGACATTACGGCATCAGCTGACAATCCAGTGCAAGTCTGGCAGCAGTTCTGCCTAGAAGCTACGATTCAACATAATGGACACATGCTTCCTCCGCCACCAGTTCAAGGAGATTTATTTTTATGACCAGTTCATTTGCTAAGGCTAGTTCAATCTGCGAATCGATCAGCAGCGGCTTGGGTCCATTGTTTGAGTGCTCCGCCAGCCGAGACTACGTTCGAGTGAGAACACCATTTTTGTATCCAGATGGAGATTTCATTGATTTATATCTGAATAGTTCTGATCAAGGAGTCACGACTGTTTCGGATTTTGGCGAAACGATACGGTGGTTGAGTTCTAATACTCTATCGGCGAAGCGCTCTCCAAAGCAACTGGGATTGATCTCTGATATATCACAGACTCATGGGGTTGAGTTCTTTCGTGGCACGCTGAAAGCACGCTCAACTGAGCCCTCACTTTTGGCAGATGCAGTGACGCGCGTTTCTCAAGCGGCGCTCCGTGTATCCGACCTTATCTTTACATCTAGGCTTCGCACAGTAGAGTCTGCGATTGATGAGGTTGCGGACTACCTCCAAGAGCTTCACTTGCCATTTGAAAGAAACAAAAGACTGATTGGAAGATCAGGCAGAAGTTGGAAAATTGACTTTCAAGTCAGTTCTCCCAATCGAAGCTCCTTGCTTTCAGTTCTCTCCTCAGGGAGCCGTTCTGCAGCACAACAGATTGTCAAAGGAGCTGTTGTCACTTGGTATGACTTGAGTCATTTACGGGCATCGCCTGAACCCTTATCTTTTATCTCTCTTGTTGACGACTCAGCTGATGTATGGACAGAAGAAGATTTCAATCTTGTCGAATCGATATCAGAGGTTGCCAGGTGGTCCGCCCCTGAAACGCTTGAGCAACTACTCACCGCCTGACCTTCAGGCGTAGCAACCGCAAAGATGGGATTCCATTTACCGATGATTGGGGAAAGAGTTCTAAATTCTTGAAATTTCCCCTGTGACTCATTAGGCAGAGAGCTAGTGCTAGATCTTGTCGATTTTTTATATCATAAATATGATATTCAGGAGATCAGCCCCAGAGTAGATTCAAACTGTGTCAAAGGCTGGCTTGCCGTTGCTGCGAACATGTGTCGAAGTCGTTGGGATTACCCACTCTCAATGCTCCCTCAATGCGACATCCGCCCCCACAACCGCAAGGCCCTCGACGAGCATCCAACAAGTGCGCAGTCATGCCGATGGCGTCGATCGGGTTCTGGTGTCTGCCGGCAGCTGCTGCATCGTGTTCGACACTGTGGTGGAAGACCGACCCTGAGTTCGAGATCGATAAGGATATTGATAACAAGCTGCTTATTAGTGTGGCTCCGGATGGGTATTTGAGGCTGGTGAGCTGACTACCGGCTGCTGGCATTATTTTATTGACGTGCAATTTCGTAGCTCTCAGGAGCCACACCACCCGCAACCGCTACGTGCCCGATATCCTCAAAGCCCAACAGCAGCTCAGCCTTCGCGTCACCGTTTCCTTGGCGGAAGTGATACGCCGCACCGGCGCGGCTGCACAAGCGGCTATGTCTCTGGATGAGCCAAAAGGGGCCCCGCAGCCAGGCTGAACCGTACCCCTGGATCCGCCCTACCCTGAAACGACCCCCGGCTCGGAGCGATGACCATCTCTGCTAGCCGAGCCGCATCCGAGCTAACCACTCCCTTTCATGCCCTGGCACCGCTACGGGTTCCGCCTGACCTGCGCCTCACGCCAGAGCAGTTCGCCCAGCTCTGCGCTGAAAATCGAGAGGCTGTGCTGGAGTTGGCTGCCGATGGCAGCCTGATCGTGATGACGCCGACAGGCAGTGAAACCGGCGCCCGCAATTCCCGCATTGAGATGCGTCTGCTCCTCTGGGCAGACCAGCAGGGTGGCTGGAAGGTGTTCGGCAGTTCCACGGGCTTCCGTCTACCCGACGACTCCGTGCTCAGCCCAGACGCCTCCTTGGTGCGTCTCGATCGTTGGCAGGCCCTGACCCCCGAGCAGCGCCGAGGCTTTGCCCCCCTCTGCCCCGATCTGGTGGTTGAACTGGCTAGCCCCAGCGACGAAAGCCCCCGAGGTTTAACGGCCCTGCGCAGCAAGATGGCTGCCTACCAGGCCAACGGTGCCCGGCTCGGCTGGTTGCTCATCCCCCACCAGCAGGCTGTGGAGGTGTGGCCCGCCAGCGGCGATCTTCAACGATTTGAAGGGATCGCGGTGCTGGAGGCTGGCTCCGAATTCCCTGCCCTGCAGCTGCAGCTCAACGAGATCTGGGCGGGTTGAGGTCACCGTAGGCACTGAGATCCTCCAGGCAGCACTGCAGCGGATCGGCACCCTCCTGCACCGCCCGATACCAGCCCACCGTCCGCTCCACCGTGGTGGCAAATGGCCAACGCGGCTGCCAGCCCAGCAGGTGGTGCGCCTTATCGATTTGCAGATGCAGCCGGCCCGCTTCATGCGGTGCGGCGGGATCGGAGTGGTCCTGCCACTCCCCCGGCCAGTGCTGCAACGCCGTTTCGATCAGCTGCCGCACCGGCCGGTTGGCCTCCAGCGTGGGGCCGAAATTGAACGCTTCTGCGTAAGGATTGCTGCCCTCACCGGCCACCTGGCTGGCCGCGATCGCTTCCGCCAAGCGCAGGTAGCCCCCCAGCGGCTCCAGCACATGCTGCCAGGGTCGGGTGGCCTGCGGGTTACGCACCGGCACCGCGATCCCATCCGCCAGCGCCCGCATCGCATCCGGCACGATCCTGTCTGCCGCCCAATCGCCGCCGCCGATCACATTGCCAGCCCGGGCCGTGGCGATCGCCAGCTGCCGGCTCTGGTGGGTCGCCATACCGCAAAAACTGGCGCGCCAGCTGGCAATCGCCAGCTCAGCTGCTGCCTTGCTGGCGCTGTAGGGGTCATGCCCCCCCAACCGGTCGCTCTCCCGGTAGCCGTAATCCCACTCCTGGTTTGCATACACCTTGTCGGTGGTCACCATCACCACCGCGCACGGATGCTGCAGCGGCTTGAGCGCCTCCAGCACATGCAGGCTGCCCTGCACATTGGTGGCCCAGGTGCCCAGCGGATCGCGGTAGCTGCGCCGCACCAGCGGTTGGGCCGCCAGGTGAAACACCACCTCGGGCTGGCAGGCTGTGGTGATCGCAGCGAGAGCTTCCCTGTCGCGAATATCAGCTAGGTGGTGCCGCTCCAGCCGCTGGCTCAGATCCAGCTGCTGAAACAGACTCGGTGTGGTGTCTGGCTCCAGGGCCACACCTGTGACCCGAGCGCCCAGCTCGCTGAGCCACAGCGTCAGCCAGCTGCCCTTGAAGCCCGTGTGGCCCGTGAGTAGCACCCGCCGCCCCCGCCAGAAGTTGGCCGCTGGCGCTGCGCTCACCACAGCTTCCACGGCGCCGCGCCGCTCTCCCACAACTCCTCCAGCTTCAGCTTCTCGCGCAGCGTGTCCATCGGCTGCCAGAAGCCCTCATGGCAATAGGCATTCAGCTGTCTCCGCCGCGCCAGCTCCGGCAGCACCTCGTTTTCCCAGCTGCAGCCATCACCCGCGATCAGCGCCAACACCGAGGGCTCCAGCACAAAGAACCCCCCATTCACCCAAGACTCCTTTCCCTCCGTTTTCTCGCGAAACTCCTCAACCCGCCCCGCTGCTGGATCCAGCTCCAGCGCCCCGAAACGGCCCGTGGGCCGCACCGCTGTCACCGTGGCGGCCAGCCCGCTGGCCCGATGGCTGGCCAGCAGCGCCCCCACATCCACATCAGCCAGGCCGTCGCCATAGGTGAAGCAGAAGGTGTCGTTGAGATACTCCGCCACCCGGCCCAGCCGCCCGCCAGTGTTGCTGTCGTCGCCCGTATCCACCACCGTGACCCGCCAGGGCTCGCCGTGGCGCTGATGCACGCGCAGCTCGTTGTTAGCGATATCAAAGGTCACATCGCTGGTGTGCAAGAAGTAATTGGCAAAATATTCCTTAATCAAATACCCCTTATATCCACAACAGATCACAAACTCCTCGATGCCGTAATGGCCGTAGAGCTTCATGATGTGCCACAGAATTGGTCTCCCGCCGATCTCAACCAGCGGCTTGGGGCGCACCACCGTTTCCTCGCTCAGCCGCGTGCCGAGGCCGCCAGCCAAGATCACGGCTTTCATCAGCATCATTCAGCCTCTTTTCTATTCTGGTGAGTTACGCCAACTCTGTCAAGCGCAGGCACCACGCACCATCTGCTGTGATGTGTTCTTGCCTGCAACCAAAGAGCACGATGCGGCTTCAGCCACAAGCATTAAAAGCTTGCCAAGCTGCTTACTGGTCTCACAAAGTTTGTTCCAAACGCTTCGGTCAATCCGCCCTGGCCGAACCATGAACCTGGGACCTACTTATCCTGAAGCAAACCAACGGCTTGGAGCGATGACCATCTCTGCCAGCCCAGTCACACCCGAGTCAACCACTACCTTCCATGCCCTGGCTCCGCTACGGTTCCCCCCCGACATGCGGCTCACGCCCGTGCAGTTTGCACGTCTGTGTGCCGAGAACCGTGAGGCAGTGCTGGAACTCGCCTCCGATGGCCAAGTGCTGGCGCTGACGCCCACCGGAAGCGAAACCGGAGGGCGCAACATCGAACTGGCGTTCCAGCTCCAGCGCTTCGCCCGATCAGGCACCACCTGGAAGGCGTTTGATAGTTCCACTGGCTTCCGCCTGCCCGACGACTCCGTGCTCAGCCCCGACGCCTCCCTTGTGCACCTCGCTCGCTGGCAGGCCCTCACCCCCGAGCAGCGCCGTGGCTTTGCCCCCCTCTGCCCTGATCTAGTGGTGGAACTGGCCAGCCCCAGCGACGAAGGGCCCCGTGGCCTCACGGCCCTGCGCCGCAAGATGGCTGCCTACCAGGCCAACGGTGCACGGCTCGGCTGGTTGCTCATCCCCCACCAGCAGGCTGTGGAGGTTTGGCCCGTCAGCGGTGATCTTCAGCGATTTGAAGGGATCGCGGTGCTGGAGGCTGGTCCCGAATTCCCGGCTCTGCAGCTGCGCCTCGATGAGATCTGGGCGGAGTGACATAGCTGACTACGAAATCAACCCTGTCTCTCACCGATCATCAACCTCGTCGCCCTCAGCAGCACCTTGGCGGATCCAACAGGAGCCGCCAAATCCCCGCAGATCTCTCTATATCAATACTCACGCCGAGGCGTTGATTCAATACACACCTGTCATCCCGATGGTGAATGACCTGCGGACCCTACCCTGGCTGTGAGTCCCCCGAGAACCCTGGGACGTACCCCACCAGTTGCCAGGTTTCAGCCCTGGAATGGCTTCACCACGAGGATGTTGTCTGCATCTGAATCCCAAGCGCCCTGACCAGATCAGATAGCCGATAGCGACAACGGCCCCAACCCTCTTGGCAGGCGCGGGCCCCTGCTGGCTCAATCCACAGCATCACCGCCCTCTGCGAAGCCACGGTGATAAGTGATGTTGAAAGCCTTCCAGGGCTGGTCAACCCTTGTTGCTGGTTCCCTGCTGCTCTTGATTTCGTTCACCACGAACTACGGCGATGACAACCTCTTCGAGTTCGGCACCCTCCCGGCCCATGACCAGGGGCTGTTCTGACAGATCAACATGGGTCTCCACCTTGCCGCCTTGGCGGCGCTTGCTGGCGTAGACGAAGTCTTCTCCGAAGGAGTTGTGCAACTGGCGACCCGTTTACGACATCGAGCAAGAAACAGAGAGGCTGAGGATCGAATCGCTCGAAAGCAAGAAGCAGCTGCTCGAAAGCGAGAAGCGCTTGAAGCTACTGCAACAGAGCAACGCCAGAATCGAGCGCTTCGAGCAGGAGCTCTTTTCCTCTTCGAACCCAGCCCCCTCCATCGGCGATTCCTCGCCTACATAGCCAACGAACTGGCAGAGCCAGCGCAAGGCGAGCAGGCGAGCTGAAGCATGGCTCGGGCTGATTGAGCTGCAGCTCTAGACACTGGAGCACTACTGCAAGCAAAAGCGTGCAGCTAGGGCCTCGGCCAAACCAACCGTACGCGTAGTCCTCCTGTTGACGAGTGCCTCTACTTGGTGCTGGCGCGCCGTGAGGTGGCCGCGAATGGCACAACACAACCCACCCCATCCGGGTACTGGCTGTCATTGCAAGACCACTCAGGGCTGCATCGCCTCGAGTGGTTGACAGCTTGACATCAACCCGAGACTGGTCAGGTAGGCGTCGTAGGCGAACAGCAGAGCCACCGCGATACCGAGCGAATCAGCTGCCAATGCGATCCTGCCCAACGCATCCACCAAGAGGTCTCCACCAAAACCAAGACCGTGGTAGCGCCGGTTTCGGCAGATCGCGATAGTCAACCGCGTGCGCGTTGATTGCATAAAAACCAATCAGTGCATCATCAGCACTGGTCATCACATAGAGACGCACATTTCCGGCTAAAGCGAGCTTAATGGCGGTTTTTTTGAAGAACTGATCGACCGCTACCACGCCACAGCTGAACCCAGTGCGGTCATGACGCGCTGGGTCAAAGGTCTCAATGCGGTACGGAGGTTGAGGCTGACCACTCACCGTGAAACCACTGTGCGGCCATGGCGTTCCAAAGCTGCCTTAAGGGCAGGCGTAACTTCTCGAGGCTGCTCCAGCGCCGTAAAGAATGCGGCATGGTCCACAGATTGGAGTTCGGTGCGGTCATGGGCGCAAATCACCAGCTGGGCAGCCTGGTAGGCCGCATTCAGGGTGAAAGCTGAATCGTCAAGGCCTGACAGGGCAGCCGCTCTCTGGATCGCCTCCTTAATACGTGGTTTGGTACGGAAATTCATACGCACCAAGCTGCCTCCATCCAGGCTGCTCCCATCGTGGGTTGCGGGTTGCGCAGCCATCACCAACCTCCAGCAGGATCTGCATTGTACGCCCAAAAGGTGTACTGATCCCGCACCAGCGTGGTTACCTGGCTGAGGCCAAATGAGGCAATCGTCACCCCATCAGGGCGGATTTCCAAAGTCCAGTCCTGAAAGTCGAACGGGGTGCTGGCCTTACTCGCCGATGGGAAGCTCACAAACCTGCCGCCATGGGCGGCGGCAATTTGAACTCCTGCAACTCACGCACCAGGGCCGTACGCATAGTCATCGACTGAGCTGCGGTTTGGATCCCGACGTGCCACTGTGCAATCCACCATGGTTTCGCGTCTGCGATCGCCGCTATCCATTCCTCTGGCAAACGCCAGGGCAACACACCCACAGAGGCCTGGGCCGAATGGATCCGCCATCAGGAAATCGAAGATCCAGCTGATCTGGAGGGCGTGGCAGCACATGACCATGGCTTGCCGTGTTGATGACATCTACTGAGAAAGCGGCCTACACCGATCAAGCCAGCAGGATAGGGAGTTCGCTCGGGCAGTTTTTCCGTGAGGCCGGAGCCGCTTATGCCAGTGCGGATACCCAGGAGCGGGCCGATCCCGATGCCTTGGAAGCAGCCCTGAGGCAACTCGAATTCAGCACCGCTAGCACGGAGGCGGCTCTCCAGGCCAACAGGGCTGATGAAGGAACAACAACGCCGGATCGATGACCTCAACACTCGCTTGGTTCGCCTCGAGACCGTGCTTGAGATCGCCCAGTATCTAGATGGCGATCGATCGCCTTCGCGTATTACGCTGACTCGATGGACCTTGTCACCGTTTCCCCGAAGTACCAGGTCGTGATCCCCAAGCGGGTCCGGGAGCAGTTCGGCCTCAGCCCGGGCCAGCAGCTGCAGGTCATCGCCCTGCCCGGCCGAATTGAACTGGTGTCAAGTCAACCGGCTTCAGCTCTGCGTGGTTTTCTGATTGGCGCCAACACCTTTCAACGCGAGGCCGACCGCCTGTGAGCGGAGCGAAAGCTGTTGTGGATTCCTCGGGCTGGATCGAGGTGTTCACCAATGGTCCTCTGGCGGAGCGGTTCATCGCTGTGCTGGATGCTGAAGCCGCTCTTGTGGTGCCTGCCATCAGCATCCTGGAGGTGTTCAAGTGGGTGTTGCGTGAGCACAGCGAGGCCCAGGCCATCCAGGCAGTTGCTGTGATGCAGCGTGGCCTGGTTGTGGATCTCGACAGCCGACTGGCAATCGCCGCAGCGCAGCTCAGCCATGCGCTGCGGCTTCCGATGGCAGACAGCATCATCCTGGCGACAGCCAGAAGTCATCAGGCACGGCTTTACACCATGGACAGTGACTTCCAGGGCATGGACGACGTGGAGCTGCTCTGTAGCAACTGATGGGAGTCATCCGCCGTGACGGCCTTCACAAGCCAGGGCCTGGAAGGCGTGCTGGTAAATCCCGGGCTCGACCACGACGGTGACCCGGTGCTGTTCGTGCATCTCAAGTTCCGCCTCGTGGAGCCCGGCATCAACCCACCTCTGCTCAGCGATCCCGATTCCCTCTGGGCCGGCCAGATCCTGCACGATCTCTACCAGCAGGCCCACACCCCTTGGAGTGGCATGGCCTGAAAAACCCGATAGGCATCGCTCTTGCTGCCGTAAGCGCGCTTGCTCTGCTGGTCGTTAACCCAACCGAGCACGATCACCTTCGAGCGGTTGTGAAAGCGAAAGAACAGCCGGTATTGCCGGAAGAACTTCGCCCTGCGCCAGTGCCGATACTCGTTTCCCAGGGTTGATCCCTGCTGAAACTCCTTGCGGCTGGGGTCCTGAGGGATGTCGTGGAGCATCAATCTGGTTATCGCCGCTAGGTGCTTGCTGGCGGCCTCCACGACCGTGATCAGTGCCTCAAGCTGATCAACGGCTGCCGCTGGGGCTCCCGTGTCCGTCATCAGACGGTGTGCTTCGAGGGGAGGTTGCTGATGGAGTCGTCATCCTCTCGAGGCGGACCATCGAGATCGACCGTGATCCCGCCCACCAGCTCCTGCAAGCGGCCCGCCAGCTCAGCGGTGACGGGCTGAAGTCGTTCGGGATGGCTGGCGATGTCCTGCTCCAGCAGTGCCAGGAAAGGTGCCAGTGCTGGATCGTCGTCTGCTGGTTCAGCATTGACCCGCTGCAGCACCACCTCTCCGTTGGCGCGCATGGTGTAACGGATGCGATCACGCTTGCGCAGCCCCAGGGCCTGGCGCACGGGCTGCGGCACGGTGGCCTGATAACGCTCAGTGGGGGGGGACTCGGCTCTCACCTGCGAGCTGCTGGCGCATGGCGGCGATGGCGTTCTTCTGGGCCCGCTGGACGGAAAGCCATGCCTGGCCTATCAACGGGGCAGCGAGCCCAGCGTGCGGCGGATGTCCTTGAGCAGCAGCAGCAGGTGCAGCGGATCGGTGGGTGAACGCTCGAACTCAGGGATCAGGTGCTCATAGAAGCTCCGGGCCTGCTCCGATTCGGCATGCACAAGCAAACCGCGGCAGCCGATGGCATCGCTGAGGCTGGCGACCCGGGTGATCACATCCAGCAACAAGGCAGCGCCAAGGCCCTGGCCTTCATGGCGTTCGTCGACCCCCAGACGAGCCAGCAGGGCGATGGGCTGGGGGTAGCGGCCGGCACCACGGCGCAGCCGCTCGGGCAGATCTGCGATCGCCACGCTCGCCATGCACCAGGCGTAGTAAGCGACCACATGCGTCTGATCCACTTCGGTGACCACAAACACACGGGTGGTGCCGGTTCCATGGGCCTGCCGGGCCGTCTCAACCAGCCAGGCTGTCTGCTCTTCCGATCGGCAGCGGAAGCCCTCGAGCTGGTGACGGCCCGCCAACAGCTCTGGCGGTTGGTAGCCGCTCATGCCTCGGGCTGATCCCCCACTGGAATGACAAAGGGCGAGGGCCGCTGCAGCAGGCGCGCCAGCCCAGCCAGGCTGCGCGCCGGGCGGTTGTTAATCCGCTCCCACTCCTTTTGGCCGTCGGCATCGAGCACGAACTGCTCCCGGTCGGCCAGCACCCGCTGGGCCGCCAGGCGCCCCTGAGCGAGCAGAAAGGCACTGCGGTCAGTGCCGAGGGCCGTAGCAGCCCGATCCAGCAGGTCGCGCTCGTCTTCTGTGGTCCGCAGCTCAATCCTGCTGGTCTTGGCCGGCCGGGGGCCTTGCGGCTTAGTGCTGGTCAAGGCATCAACCGCCCGGAACGTACGGACACTGTACGGTAATGATCAAAGAAAAGGGGGCTGCAGCCCTCAGCAACGCCTCCAGCTGTGAGGGTGCAGCAAAGATGGAACACCTGATCTGCGCTGCTCTGCTGTGAGAAACGCAACCCCATCCCCTTGGCATTGAGCGTGGTGCCGTGAATCAGATCCGGCTTACACCAGGGATCGTTCGTTACCACCTGCGTGGGGGTGTGCCCATAGACAACCAGCCAGTGCTCAGGCCAGAAGACGTGACTGGCATGGTTGCAGGCTTCCTCGAGCCGCTCCGCCACCTAGACCACGGGCCGATGGTTCGGATAGGGGGGTTGGGACATGATCCGGAGCACGCCGTTTTGCGTGATCGGGCATGGGGCCCAGATATCGAGCAGCGACCGCCGAGCCAGCATCCGCCCGATCCCCTTCACCCAAGAAGGCGTCTCCCGGCAGCCGTGAAACAACCTGGCCCGCCGAAAGCCAGGTCTTTCAGCGGTACACCTCCCGGCGGTGTCCAATGCGCACAACCAGGATCACCAGGTCGCTGCGCTGCCATTCATAGACCACGCGGTAGCGACCAACGCGCAGTCGCCGCAAACCCTCGAACTCTCCCTTGAGAGCAGAGCCCGCTGCAGGAGTTTCACACAGCAGATCGATGGCCTCCACCAGGCGTTCTCGATCAACCTTTGGCAGGCTGGCCAAGGCCTTGGCCGCAGAACGCTTAATCCGCAGCGAGCAGCGCATCACGCACCTCAGCCCAATTGAGCACTGGATCGGCAGGGTCCTTCAGTGCTGCCACACCGCAACGCAGATCCTCGATGTCGTCGAGGTAGTACTCGATTGCCTGGCGGATGATGTCGGCCCGGCAGCGACTGAGCTGCGCAGCCGCCGCATCGAGCTCAGCCCCAAGCGCATCCGGCAGACGAGCAGTGACTTGAACCATGGGAAACCACCTGAAGTCTCTGAGATGTCAGTGACATTATTCTAGGAGAGCTGGGTTTGGGGTGGCTCCGGGCAAACCGGCCCAGCCGGCAGCTGTGATCAGCTGAAAGGGCAGGCCCAGGGCCTCGGCAGCCTTGACCAACCCTTGATCGGCGCTGGCAATCGTGAGGCTTTGGCGCTTGGCCATGGCCAGATGCAGGGCATCACCACTGCGCAGCGGCGGCCCTTTGAACTCCTGCAACCAATGGCGCGCCTGGAGATAGTCCGCGCCACGCGGCTCCAGTAAGCCCAGCCGCTCCTGCCGGAAACACTCAAATTCGGCATGAATGGCCTGGCAGCGTTGGGCCGTGAGCTCACCGCAGCGCAGGCATAACGCCACCACACCGGAAAACTCCAACAACACCCAGTGGCTCACCCACAGGCGCTGATCAGCCTGGGCCAGTAGCCACCGCTCAGCTGCGCCGTAGCCGTTATCACCGAGAAACAACGACAGGACCACACAGCTATCCAGATAAACAGGCGCAGGGCTTGCAGCGGTAATCACCCCTCCTCCCGCAACTCACGCACCAGCGCCACAGCACTAACGGCCAGGCTGGGCTGACCCGCATGGAAACGGCGCAGCCGCTGGGGCCAAGGCAGAGCAACTTCAGACTGGGTCCCCTGTCCATCGCGCACCAGCCGCGCCACTGGCCGCCCCCGTCTGGTGATCACCACTTCATCGCCAGCTTCCACCGCATCCAGTAACGCCGAAAGCTGAGCCTTGGCCTCAGCCAAACCAACCGTACGCATAGTCATCTGGTCTGTTGGTCATCCGTAGCCTAGCGATGGGTTCGGCGGAAGCTCTCGCCATGGCAATACATCTCGATCATCCTGTTTACGACTGCCTCTACTTGGTGCTGGTGGGAGCCGCGCTGGCGAACCAACTCAAACCCCAGCTTCCTGAGGATGTCTGCCACCTCCTCAAGGTTGGCAGCTCTAAACGGTTGACCATCTCGCTGTCTTGGTCGATCTGGGCCCCCGCCGTCAACTACTGACCTCCAATCTCGTAGCTCTCAGGAGCCACACCACCCTCAGCCACCGGCAGGCCAATTAACGACTGGCCAGACGTCGTAAATGAGTCCAGAAAGTAGTCAATGGCACAATTAACCAAAGATTGAACTCTTTCTCGCCATATGGAGACAATCGCTGGGCTGTAAAGAGTCATCGATGCTGTCCTAATCTTAGCATTCAGGGGCAATAAGACTTAAGCACCAGAGGGCTGAACGGATTCAAAGCCTTGGCGACGTAATTCAATCTTGTAATGCTGAAGCTAATGAAACCACTCTCTGAACGTCAACGCATTCAGCTGACAGATGTCAACGCTCAGCTTTGCTTGCAATCAACCACGATTGATCGCCGGGCCGACCTTCTAGTCCCAGCAGGCACTGATCAAAGAAGTTGCGAGGCAAGTTCAGGTCGGGAACGTCGCTGAATCTGTTGTGGATAGATTGTTTGCGTTCGGCTTGAATCTGAAAACCATGCTCCACCAGGCTTGCGATGATCTCAGCCCGATTGGAATGTTGATCAGCATGAAAATCGGTTTCGATGATCAGGGTTGCCTTGCTTAGTGCTTGTTCTTTGCAAGCGGCAAATAGCCTCGCCAGCACATCCAGCTCAGCGCCATCCACGTCAATCAACACCAGATCAAGGCGCTCCAGCCAACCAATCGCGGTTTGCAGATCCGCAGTGAACTGGCATTGGTGGTTCACGCCATTGAGCTGGGCATTGGCGATCGCTGCCTGCAGGGCCCGCTGATCGACGTCCACCCCCACCACTTGCTGAAGATCGGCGCGCGCAGCCAACCCCGTGGTGTAGTAACCCTCGGCGCAGCCGATGTTCAGAAACGTGCGGGCATCTGCCGCGAGGCCCATTAGGTCAGACTGAATTTCCTTTTCATAGGTGCCCAACATCTTTGGCGCCAAGGTTGAGCCATGGGCCTGTTGTGGATAGAGCAGCCCACGGAACGGCCCTGCCGCAATCTGACCATGAAGATGGCGCCAAAGCCACCGCTCCAGCTCCATCCGCCGAAAGTGGGCGGCCACCACCAGCAGGTCATGGCTACTTGCCCCGGCCGCCAGCAGCCGCTGCAGCTCGGGCACCAGCTGCTGCCGAGTCAAGAGCTGCGGTTCGGCCACCGACATCGCTTAGGTCTTAGGAGGCAGGAAGGTACGCTTGCTAACCAGCCGCTTACTAAATGGAGTTTCCGGCCCGTTGTTGATCCGGATCTTCAGGAGATCGCCACGGGCTGTAAACACATCCAGTCCTGTGCCGATTTGCAGGCTCAACTTCCCCTTGAGGTTTTTCGACACCAAGACCTTATTGCCTGGAATTTCGCGCACATCAAGCCAGCACGGCTGATCGCAGCGCAGATGCAGGCTGTCGTTCCGGGCTGGCGGGGGTAGTTTGGTGACTGCATCAAAAGGCTTCAGGGAACTTTGTTCAGCAGTGGCGGGCTGGGATAAGTGGCTGGCCTGTCGGCTCGGCCACCAAATCTGCAACCCCAACAACGCCACGCCCCCTCCAATCACAGCCCCAGCCAGCGCCGATAGAAAGGCAACCACAACGTTGCGGCGTGCTTCGTTGCGACGTGCTTCGCTAGTGCTGTCAGGAGCAGGCGGTCGCTGATTGGTGGAGCTCATGACGGTGTTGAACGCCGCCTCCATGCGCTTCACAAGTTCGAGCTGGCGCTCACCCGCCTCGCGCAGCAGCACAGCTGGCTCAGCATTCTTGGCTGAAGCCAAAACAGAAGCCAATTCGGCTTCGGCAGCGAACCGCTGTTCCCGCTCAGCAGCCAGATTGGCACTGACCCCCTCCAGCCAGGTGCGCAATTCGCTCATTTCAGACTCAAGCAGGCTGAGCTTTTCGCTCGACTGGCGCAGAGCCCGGTTGGAGGATTCCACCAAGATCTGGGTGGCTTTGCTCAACTCCTGTTCAACCGCAGGCAATGGCTGTTCAGATAAAGAGGCGTCCTGCGGTTCCGGACCTGGGGGGTTTTGTTGGGGCCGCTGCATCCCTGGTTCCACAAGAGCTCCACCCTAAATGAGTGTCACAGCGCCAGTGGTTCGCCGCCGGATTAAAGACGCGATGATCACCATCACCGGGCCCATGCCGCCTCAATAGATGACTGCTGTGTTCCCATCGCTGCCAAACCGGCTGCAGGCACAGGCACTAGAGACCATGGCCCTGGTGTGGCGGTGCGACCCGCCCCGCTATGACATCAGCCTGGAGGCGATCAGCGAGGCGTTGCTCGGCGCTGAACAGCTGCTCATAGGTGCGCAGCAGGGCCGCTGGGCTGAGAGTGAGCTCCGCAGCCTGGAGGCCCACATCGCCGCCGTGGGTGGCTGCCTGGCCCCGGGTCTGCGCAGCAGTGGCCCCGACTCGCTGCAGTTATGGCTGCAGGAGACCCACGATCGCCTGCGCAGCCTGCTTGAACCGCCGGTGCTCGCGGCGGCCGAGGCCGCATTCGGCCCGCTGTTGCAGCATCACCTGCCGGCGGATTTAAAAGGCTGCTTCGCCCTGCTGCAACAAGAGCTGGCGCCCCTGCTTCAGGAGCGCCCGGCCCCCTGGTTGGACGCGCTGCTGGCGCTCGTGCCAGAACGCCAGATTGCGGTGTTCCAGGCCTGGCAAGATTCCCAAGCTGGCGTACTGCCGCCACCCTCCCTGCTCCAGCAGCTGCAGGCTGAACTGCAAACCCAGGCCGGGCTGGTGCCCGTTCCGCCCGAGGCGACACAACCCGACACGGATCTAGCCGTACTGGAGCGGTACGACGTGACAGCAGATGCCCTGCGTCGGCGCATCGTGACTGATCTGCTCGCATCGGTGATCTTTCCTGAGCACGCCATGGCAGACGTGATCAGCGAGTTGATGAAGGACCTGGATATTCCGCCCCCTTACCCCAGTCGTCTCGAGCCCGAGTGGTTGATGACGCTCTCAGCGAAGACGCGGGCTGACCTGATGGAAAGCTGGGATGATCTGCGTCTGCGCCATTGGATCGAGAACAATCTCCTCGATCGGGCAACCGAATATTTCCACCAGAGCGCATCTGACTTTGATCGATATGTATATGAATGCATCCATGTGAGCGATACCGAATTAATGCACAAGCTATATGAATTACTGGTGATCAGTGACAGCAATCTCGGTGAAATTGCAGCGCGCTATTCCGAAGGGGAAGAGCGCTGGACTAGGGGGCTGGTGGGACCGGTGCAAGCCAGTGCGCTTGGTCCGGAGCTGAGGAGCCTGCTAACGCGGCTGAGACCAGGCGAGATCCATCCCCCCTGCAGCGTCGATGGTGACCTCCACATGGTGCGGCTGCTGCACCACATTCCCGCAAGTCTCGATCAATCCCTCTGTAAGCAGCTTATGTGGGAAATCTTCGAACAGGATCTGGACGCCAGCGTGATGCACCACCTCGATCAGATCGAGCAGAGCGTGGGCGATCTGCCAGCCCTGTTCCAGTCGTTCAGTTTGCTTCCAGCCGAGCGGGCAATAACCTTCAAGGACTAAAATATCTTCTAAGAGGTTCCAGACCCCGAGCAATCCGCCCTTACGGGCTCGGCAGTATGGCCGTCTCCACCCTTCTCTTCACACTGGTCGGTCTGGCGGCCCTCTGGTGGAGCATCAGCCTCGCGATCTCGCTCACCCTGGCGCTTATGGATCGCGCCACCCAGTATTGCCGCGATGGATTGGCCGTTGAGCGCATCAACAGCCATGCGCGCGCGCACCAGCAACAGCTCGACACCCTGCGCCGCAAGCGACAGGGCTGGTGCTTCACCAATCTGGACGGGCGCAAGCAGTGGTTTGAAAGGGATCAGCTGGAGGTTTTTGCTCGCAGCTGCTGGCTAGAACTCGGGCTCAGCGGCCCCTGCAGCCTCAGTGAGCTGCGGCGGCACTGGCGGCGCAGCAGCCTGCGCTGGCATCCAGATCAAGGCGGCGACAACGCGGCTTGGCTCAGGCGCCTGCGGGCCTATGAGGCCTTGCGCCAGCTCTGCCGTGATGCCAGCGCCCGCCAGCTGGTGCAGGCGCTGCCGCCGCCCCTACCCGCCGTGAGGCGCCGCTGGCGCTGGTTTTGATGCGCACCTGGCTGATTTATGCGTTCTTTGCATGCAAGTGGTCCTAACCTCAATTGGCATCCAGATCTGGCAGTCCAGTGCCGCACCTCCTGCTCGAGGGCAAGGCTGACAGGTATCAGCACTTTCTGGCCTCCACAGCTAATGCCAACCTCGTTGCTGTCTCCGACGATTTTCAATTTCGTATCCAATCCATCGAAGGCCCCTCGCTGCTGATCCGTCACGTCAGCACCCACGGGCAGGTGAGCAACCATGGCGAGCTGCCCGACGCCTTCTTTGCGCTGATGCTCAACTACCACCCCGGTGGCTACAGCAGCACCGGCCCGCTCAGCGACTCCGCCCCCCAGGCCCAACCCTGCACTGGCACTTAGCCAACCGTAGCTGCATCAACCACCACCACAACTCAAAGGTCACTTACCTGCGACTGGAAAGCACCGCCCTGCTGCGCGAGCTCTCCGCACAGGCGATTGCCGTATCCCAGCTCGCCGGCCTACAGGGCGTGCCGGCCTCAACCCATCTGGTGCAACTGATCGAAGACCTGAGCCTGGAGCTCGCCAACACGGATATCCAGCAACAGCCGCAACTCACAGAGGCTTTTTTCAACCGGCTAAGCCAAGAGCTCCGACTCCTGCTGGGCCCGCCTACAGCCAGCGACGCCAACGCTGCAGGCCACGTCTCGCTGGCTATCGAGTGGATGCTGAGTCGACTTAGCGAGCCGATCAACCTTCAGCAGCTCGCCGACGCGATGGGCCTGACCCCCCGCAGCGTGCAGGCCTGTTTCAAGAGTGTTTTGGCCATTTCGCCGATGCGCTGGTTGAAATTGGCACGCATCAGCAAGTTGCGGCAATTTCTCTGGAGTGGCGATATGAAACACCTCTCAATTCAGCAACTGATGGGCCGCTGCGGCCTCAGTGAAAACAGTCTCAATCGCCAGTGTTACAAGGAAGCCTATGGGGTCAGCCCGATGGAAGAACGGCGCCAAGCCGAATCTGTTAAGAGGAAGCGGGGCGCCATAAAAAAAGAATCTAAGTACTGCCAATTCGATAAAATAGATTCAGCGATTAAATTCCTAAAGCAATTAAATAACTTTGATGGCGACAACATCCCGGACAACAAAATAACCATCACAATCAGCTCATCGACCCCGGAAGCAAGTTGCAAACCGAAGTTAATAGAATTATAATTGAATTGAATTAAATTGAGTTAAAATAGATAAATTCAGCTAATGCTGTCGAGCTCCTGGCGGATCAGCCTGGCCATCAAGGCCGAGAGCGTCGTGTCCTGATCAAGCGCATGCAGGCGAACCTGGCGGCAGAGGCTGCGAGGCAAGCTGACAGTAATGCGAGCCATGGAATCGGCGCTGTCTAGCTTTTGCAAATTTTCATCGAGCTGAGATTCCACCGAAGAATGTGCGCCAGCCATTCGCGTATGGATAATAACTGCGTAACACTACAAGCTCCCGAACCGGGCACGTCCATCAATCCAGCAATCTCTTCGCAATCCAGCTGCTCGCTTCGCAATCGGGCTCAGGCGCTGTCCGAGGGCTACCAGGTGTCACCTGGGCATTTCCTTGCGTATTGTAGCTAAAGATACAAAAGTTAGACATCGAATTTTCAATTCACTATATTACAATATATAATATATCACGAGATTGTTAACTGTGGTTTAAATAAAGCTGTTGCTATGGATCTTACGGGCCGTATTAAGGAATTTCGCAGTCGCCAGCGCAATGTGCTCAGCTGGATGTTCACCTCGATGCTGCCCCAGCGCGTCGTCGTGGTCTGCGGCAGCAGGCTTAAACTGCTCTTGAACGGCCAGGTGCTGGTACGACAACAGCTTCTCTGTGCCGCCATCACCACGGAGACGGAAGGCGAAGCAGCGCTCAAGGCCCATCAACCGGGATTGTTTGTAGTAGCCGATCCCCTTGAGGAAGGCGACGTGTTCAACCTCTGCCGCAAAGGCCGGCAGCAACAACCGAATGTCAAAATTCTGCTGATTCTCAGCAAAGAGAACGCCGGATCGGCCTTCCAGGAGATCGATGCACTAGTGGATTCCGCAATTTATGAGCTCGATCTCGGCGGCGATGACTATCCACTCGTGAAGGCCTTCATGGCAATCCTGCGCGCTGGCCGCTACCGCAGCCCGTCGCTGCAGCAGCCACTACACAGGCTAAACGTCCCACCAGCTCTTGAGCATGAACAGCCCTCCAGTGAGCCCCAGCTAACGCCTCGTGAACAGGAGGTGCTGGACCTAATCGGCCGTGGCCTGAGCGATCGCCAGATCGGCACCAGCCTGGGGCTCAGCTACGAAACCGCTCGCACCTACGTTAAGACCGTACGACGCAAGCTAGGCAGCAACAACAGCCTGGCGGCTGCAGCCTGGTCCTGGCGGCGGTGACCTGGCCTCCCCACCCTCCCCAAATGGGGAGGGTGGGGAGGCCAAATATCAACTACTACCCTTAAAAAGCTGCAAATATGCTGAAAACGCATAAACAAAAAATGCAGCTCTTCCAAATCACTCCAAAAGCTGCCTTACATGCCCCCCCTCCCTTTGATGAAAGATTCTGGGAAATCGGTCAAAAAGCTCTCCGTTCTGTTGCCGTCAGAGCTGCATCTACGGGCCAAGCGTCAGGCGCTGCTGAATGATCAATCGCTGACTGATCTGATTGTTTCCCTGCTTTCGAATTATCTCGATTCGGTTAATTCAACTGATCAATAAAAAGCAATAAAAAGCCCTCCCGCTGGGGAGGGCAGTAGAAATTGCTGAACTGGCGCTGGGTTTTATCTCTGATTTTCAGGATTGATTGTCTGATTTCAGTCCTGAATTGTCACTTTATTAATACGGCTGTCGTTTTGGAGCGCCGTGACCACATCCATGTTGCCAGTGAGGCCAAACACGGTGTGCACGCCATCAAGGTGGGGCTGGGCTCCGTGGCAGATATAAAACTGCGAACCGCCGGTGTTCTTACCGGCATGGGCCATGGCCAGGGTGCCCGCCTGGTGCTTCTGGCTATTGATTTCGCAGTTGATCTGGTAGCCCGGGCCGCCGGTGCCGGCGGTGCCGCGGGCGCCTTCGCGGCTGTTAGGGCAACCGCCTTGAGCCATAAAACCGGGGATCACGCGGTGGAAGGCCAGGCCGTCGTAGAAGCCCTCCTTGGCGAGCTTGGTGAAGTTGGCCACGGTGTTGGGTGCATCGCCCTCGAAAAGTTCGAGTTCGATGGTGCCGGCATCGGTCTCCATCAAGGCTTTGGTCACGGCGGCAGGGAAGAAAGGACGACTTTATGGGGTAGCACTGATGAACCGGCTGAAACGCTGTGCTGAGAATGGGCCAAGCTCTAGCCGGACAAACCACGGTCCTACCGGACCGATCCCTTACAACGCCCCGTCGCCAGACCCCGCCGCCGATGAGCAGCCCCACCCCCAACTCCCCTAACGGCATCGATCTCAGCAGCGCCCGCCTGGGGATCCTGGGGGGCAGCGGTCTCTACGCCATGGAGGGCCTCGAAGACATTCAAGAGCTCACGATCGAAACGCCCTACGGAGCCCCCTCCGATGCCCTGCGCCTGGGCCGTATCGGCGATCTGGAGGTGGTGTTCCTGGCCCGTCATGGCCGCCACCACAGCCACACCCCCACCGAGGTGCCCTACCAGGCCAACCTCTGGGCCCTGCGCTCCCTCGGCGTGCGCTGGATCCTGTCCCTCTCGGCGGTGGGCTCCCTGCAGGAGCAGGTTCGGCCCCTAGACATGCTGGTGCCGGATCAATTCATCGATCGCACCCAGCAAAGGCCGCTGACGCTGTTTGGCGAAGGGCTGGTGGCCCATGTGGCTTTTGCCGAGCCCTTCTGCCCGGCGCTCAGCCGCCTGCTGGGCGATGTGGCCGAAAGCCTGATGCCCGAGGGCCGCAAGCTGCACCGCGGCGGCACCTACCTCTGCATGGAGGGGCCCGCCTTCTCCACCCAGGCCGAATCGCAGCTCTACCGCTCCTGGGAATGCGCCGTAATCGGCATGACCAATCACACCGAAGCGCGGCTGGCCAGGGAAGCCGAGATCGCCTACGCCACCCTGGCGATGGTGACCGACTACGACTGCTGGCACCAGGAACACGCCTCGGTGACGGTGGAAATGGTGATCGCCAACCTGCAGGCCAACGCCAGCCTGGCCCAGCAGATCGTGCGGCTAGCGGCCCAGCGGGTTGAGGCCCAGCGACCCACCAGCAGCGCCCACCAGGCCCTGCGCCATGCCCTGATGACCCCCAAGGAGCACGTGCCTGCCGCCACCCGCCGCAAGCTCGACCTGTTTACGGCTCCCTACTGGGGCCCATTCAGCTGAGCGCCGCAGGCCGCCAGCGCCTGGCGCAGGCTGGGGCCATGGCTGGCCAGGTGGGCTGAGGCTGAGGCCGCGTCCAGGCCAGTGGCCGCGATCAACAAGGCCAGCTTCACGGAGCCGCCGCTCTGCTGCAGCAGTTCCCGGCCGCGCTGCCGCTCCAGCCCAGCCAGATCGCGCAGGATGCGCAGGGCCCGATCCTCCAGCTTGCTGTTGGTGACGGCCACATCCACCATGCGGTTGCCGTGCACCTTGCCCAGGCGCACCATCACGCCGGTGGAGAGCAAATTCAGGGCCATCTTGGTGGCGGTGCCGGCCTTGAGCCGGGTGGAGCCCGCCAGCAGTTCAGGGCCCGTCAGCAAGCGAATGTCGATGGAGCAGGGCATCGGCACCTGCTCGGCTGGCACGCAGGCCATGGCGATTGCCAGGGCTCCGATCGCCTGGGCGTGCTCCAGGGCCCCGAGCACGTAGGGGGTGGTGCCGCCAGCAGCGATGCCCACCAAACAATCGGCCGGGCCAAAGCCGCGCTCCTCCAGGTCGCTGCGGCCAGCAGCTGCCAGATCCTCCAGGCCCTCAGAGCTGCGCAGCAGGGCTGGGGCGCCGCCAGCGAGCACCCCCTGCACCAGCTCGGGCGCCGTGCAGAAAGTTGGCGGACACTCGGCCGCATCCAGCACCCCAAGCCGGCCGGAGGTGCCCGCCCCTAGGTAAAAAAGTCGCCCGCCGGCCTGCAAACGGGCAGCGATGGCATCAACGGCGGCAGCCAGGGCCGGGGCCGCCGCTTCCAGGGCCCGCTGGGGCTCCCGTTCGTTGGCACAAAAAAGGCCCACCAGCTCGTCGGTGGGCAGCTGGTCGAGCCGCTCGCTGAGGGGATTGGCCTGCTCGGTGAGCAGGTGGCCGCGATCAGGCCCGCTCACAGCAGGCCCTCCAGTTGACGGCGGAAAGCTTCGAGGCTGGGGTCACCGCTGCTCTCACTTGCCTGCTCCTGCTGCTCCCGTTGCTCCTGCCAGTTGGTTACATCCATGTTGCGCTCGGGCGGCGCAATCAGCAGCCGGTCTTCAGCGCTCTGGGGCAGGAAGCCCGCCGGCACAAAGCGAGCCTCATAGCCAGCCTCGCCGCAGAAAAGCTCCATCTCCTCGCGGTCGAGCGGCTCCACGGTGGGCACGGGGAAGTCCTGGGCTTCGAGCAGGCCGGCGTAGCGCTCCGCATCGTCGCTGTCTTCAAACAGCAGCACCACCGTGCGGCCATTTAGCTCCAACGAATGGATGCCTTCCTGATCGGTTCCGGCATCAAACAGCAGCACATGCACCGGCATGGATCGCAGCATGGGGCAATGGCCCTCCAGTGTGTCACCGGTGCTGTTCGTCGGGGTCATCGGCGAGCTCCTGCAGCCGCTTGTAGAGGGCTGCCTCCGCCTCACCCAGCTGCTCCGGTACCAGGATGCGCACCTCCACAAGCTGGTCGCCGCGCTGCTCAGCCCACTCCTGGCCCCGCCCCCGCAGGCGCAGCAGGCGGCCGCTGGAGGAGCCGGCCGGCACCCGCAGCTTCACAGGCCCGCGCAGGGTGGGCACCACCACCTGGCACCCCAGGGCCGCTTCCGCTGGGGTCAGCTCGAGGGGGTAGAGCACCCGCAGGCCGTCGATGCGCAGGCCTTCCTCGGTGCGCACCCGCAACTGCAGGAAGTGATCGCCGCCGCCAGGGGTCACCCCCGCCAGCCGCAGTCGCCAGCCATCGCCGGCAAAAGGAGGGGTCCACACCTCCACCGCCGTGCCATCAGCCAGCTCCAGCTCCAGCCGCTCCCCCTGCAACGCCTGCTCCGGCGTGAGGTCCACCAGGCTCTCCTGGTCGCTGGAAGCCCGCACCGGTGGTGGTGGCGGCGGTGCGGCGGTTACCGATCCAGAAGCCTGAGGGCGATTTTCTTCAGGAGGCTCGGGCTCGGGTTCCTGCCACTCGGGTTCGGCGGCCCGGCGGGGACGGCGGCGCTCACCGAAAAGCACCTCGAGATATGCCTCGAAGTCCGGGAAACCGGAAGCAAAGGGATCCTGGGACTCCCGGCCCGGGCCGTCAGCGGGCATACCGGCCTCCCAGGCCTGGCGGCGGCGCGGATCTGAGAGCACCGCATAGGCCTCGTTGACCAGCTTGAAGCGCTCCTCCGCCAGCGGGTCGTTGCCGTTGAGATCGGGGTGCCAGCGGCGGGCCTGGGCCCGGAAAGCCCGCTTGAGGTTGCTGGCATCGGCGCCAGGCTCGAGGCCCAGCACCGACCAGTAGTCGGCCGGGGCGGCGGGGCTAGAGGTCACCGGTAGGAACTATCCCCCCAGGGATCTGAATCGCTGCGGGGCTTGCGCTCGCGGGCTGCCGGTTCAGGTTCGCGATAGGGCTCCCTGTAGGGCTCTCTGTAGGGATCCCGGTCGTAGCGACTGGGGGGGGCAGCCCAGGGATCGCTGCCAGGGCGGTTCCAGTCGTCCCAATCGTCATCGGCAAACAACTCATCCTTGAGCGAGCCCAAGGTGTTCTTGAGCCCCTGCAGCGGCCCCTGCTCTGCCTTGCGTTCACTCTGCAGGCGTCGGTTGAGGCCAAAGAGCGCTTCCTGCAGCTGGCTCACGGCCAGCTCCAGCTCCACCAGGTCGTCGGCAGCCAGCAGATCCTGCACATCGCGCAGGGCCATCTCCACGGAGCGCTGCTGGCGCTCGGCGCCGTAGGGGCCCAGTTCAAGGGATGCGTCGCGCAGCCGGCGCTCCGCCTGGGCCACCAGGGTTTGGGCCCGGTTGCGGCGATCAATCTCGGCTCGCTTGCGCCGATCCTCGCTGGCCTTGAGATCGGCCTCCTCAATCAACTTGGTGATCTCCTCCTCGCTGAGGTTGGAGCCCCCCTGGATGCTGACGCTCTGCTGGCGCCCGGTGGTGCGATCGGTAGCCGACACCTGCAGCAGGCCGTTGGCATCGATGTCGAAGGACACCTGCACCTGGGGCACACCCCGAGGCGCCGGCGGGATTCCAGACAGGCGAAAACGCCCCAAGCTCTTGTTATCAACAGCCATCTGCCGCTCCCCCTGCAGCACGTGGATCTCCACCGAGCTTTGATTGGCCTCGGAAGTGCTGAAGAGGTCGCTTTTGCGCACCGGGATCGAGGTGTTGCGAGGAATCAGCACCTTCATCACGCCGCCAATGGTTTCCAGGCCAAGCGAAAGGGGAGTGACGTCGTTGAGCATCAGATCGCGCAGCTCACCGGTGAGGATCCCCGCCTGCACCGCAGCACCGATCGCCACCACCTCATCGGGGTTCACCGACTGGCAAGGCTCCAGCGGAATGAGGGTGCGCACCATCTGCTGCACCATCGGCATGCGGGTGCAGCCACCCACCAGCACGACGTCGTCGATGTCTTCGGCCGCGAAGGCCGAATCCCGCAGGGCGCGTTGCACCGGCCGCAGCAAGCGATCCAGCAGATCGGGGCAGAGGCCCTCAAACACCCGCCGCTCCAGGGTGGTTTCGATATGCAGCGGCCCGTCGGGGCCGGTGGCAATAAAAGGCAAGGAAATCGGCGTGCTCTGAACGCCACTTAGCTCGATCTTGGCTTTCTCCGCTGCTTCGGTGAGCCGCTGCAGGGCCTGGCGGTCGCGGCGTAGATCAATGCTGTGCTCCGCCAGGAAGGCATCGGCCAGCCAATCGACGATGCGCCGGTCCCAGTCGTTGCCGCCCAGCTGGGTGTCGCCGCTGGTGGCCTTCACATCGAACACCCCTTGGGCGATGCGCAGCACCGAGACATCGAAAGTGCCACCGCCCAGGTCAAACACCAGCACCCGCTTGACGGTGCTGCGATCAAAGCCGTAGGCGAGGGCTGCCGAGGTGGGCTCATTGAGGATCCGCTCAACGCTGATCCCAGCCAGACGGCCGGCGTCGCGGGTGGCCTGGCGCTGGGCGTCGTTGAAGTAGGCCGGCACGGTGATCACCGCCGCTTCCACGGGCTCGCCGAGGTAGGTGGCGGCGTCATCACAGAGCTTGCGCAGCACGCTGGCAACCAGCTCTTCAGGGGCGTATTCCCGTTCAGTGGCTGGGCACACCACCCGCACGTTGCCCTGGTCGTTGGCCCGCACGCTGTAGGGCACCGACAGGCTGTCTTCCTCAAGCTCGTCCCACTGACGACCAACGAAACGCTTGAGGTTGGCGAACGTATTGCGGGGGTTGAGCACAAGCTGACGCCGGGCCAGCTGGCCGACGAGCAACTCCTGGTCGCGGCTGAAGCCCACCACCGAGGGGGTGGTGCGGCCGCCTTCAGCGCTGGCGATCACCTGGGGACGACCGCCCTCCAGTACCGCCACCACTGAGTTTGTGGTGCCAAGGTCGATGCCAACTATCCGGGACATGGCACCCCATTACTTAGATGCATGCGCCTAGAACCCCGTCGACCCATGAAAACGGCGGCTCAGCCCCGCGCTGTTGGTCCCCAAACTAACGGGCTCCCAGACGTTAATCACTGCTTAAACGGCTGGGAGGGGGGCCCTTCGTAGATTTCAATTGATCGGCCGCTAAGCGTTGACCGATGCAAAGCCATCCTTACCCATGCTGACGGACTCCGGCCAAACGGGCTCAGGCCCAACGAATCCCAATCGCAATCTGGATGCTGACGCCTTCACCCTGCGTCGCCGCCCACCTTCAGAAAAGTTGCTCGACCTAGGCTTTCGCCAGCTAACCCTGGCGCTCGCCTCAGTTGTAGCGATCCTTCTGCTGGGCATTTTCATCACAGTGTTCCAGGGTGCGCGGGAGGCGATGGCCAGTTTTGGCCTCAGCTTCCTAACCATCTCCAGCTGGGATCCCGTCAACGAGCAATACGGGGCATTCACCGCCATCTACGGCACTTTGGTGACCTCGATCCTGTCTCTGGCCGTCGCCATCCCTCTGGGTGTGGGCACGGCGATCTTCATCACCGAAGACCTGATCCCCAGCTCCGTGCGGGAGGGGATTGGCCTGATGGTTGAACTGCTTGCAGCCATTCCATCGGTGGTGCTCGGACTTTGGGCAATCTTTGTGATGGGGCCGGCCATCCGGCCTGTCCTCAATTGGCTGCACGAACTGTTGGGCTGGAGCCCTTTCTTTGACACCGCTCCCCAGGGCCCTGGCATGGCCCCGGCCATCCTGATCCTGGTGGTGATGGTGCTACCAATTATCACGGCCATCTCACGAGATGCCCTGAATCAAGTGCCTATTGAACTGCGGCAGGGGGCCTACGGGGTAGGAACTACCCGCTGGGGAGCCATATTCAGCGTGATCTTGCCGGCAGCTATTTCTTCCATAACTGGCGGAGTGATGCTTGCCCTAGGCAGGGCCATGGGGGAAACCATGGCGGTCACGATGATTATTGGCAACTCCTTCAACTTCAGCTTTTCACTGCTGGCGCCTGGTAACACGATCGCCTCGATGCTCGCCAATCAGTTCGGAGAAGCCGATGGCATCCAGGTGTCGGCCCTTATGTATGCCGCCCTCATCCTGATGGTGCTCACATTTTCAGTGAATGTGGCAGCCCAGTGGATCGTCCGTCGCCTCAGCCTGCGTTACTGATCACCACCATGGCCAATCCTTCTCCGATCACCTACGACAACACCGCCCTTTTTGACCGGCGGCCATTGCGCTACGACCCCTGGCTGACGCGCAACTTACGCAATCTGCTGTTCACAGGCATTGCTTCCATATTTGCTGCTATTGCGGTTTTACCGCTAGTTTTAGTTTTGTTCTACGTGTTGATGCAAGGCGGCCGCCTGATCAGCGTGGGCTTATTCACCCAACTGCCACCAGACATCGGAATGGAAGGTGGAGGGATAGGTAACGCCATCCTCGGCACCATATTGGTGACAGTAATAGCGTCTCTGATTGCCATCCCCGTGGGGGTGGGGGGCGGCATTTTCCTCAGCGAATACTCCACCGGCGGCTGGTTTGCCAATTTCGTTGGTTTCGGCAATGACGTTTTGGCCGGCGTGCCTTCTATCATTGCCGGTGTATTCGTCTACGGCATTGTTGTAACCACCCGTGTGTTTTTCGGTCAGAGTTACAGCGCCATGGCTGGCGGTATCGCCCTGGCCGTGTTGATGTTGCCGACTGTGATTAAAACCACCTATGAGGGGCTCAAACTGGTGCCCCAAGAGCTGCGCTGGGGTGCCTACGGCGTAGGTGCTTCAAAATTTGTGACCGTGATGCGGATCACCCTGCCATCGGCCTTCACTCCGATCGCCACTGGTGTAGTGCTGGCAATCGCCCGAGCCGCCGGTGAAACGGCTCCGTTGATCTTCACGGCTCTCTTCTCCTCATTCTGGCCTGATGGGGTGTTTGATCCGATCGCCACCATGTCGGTGTTGATCTTCAATTTCGCGATCATGCCCTATCAAGCCCAAAACGAACTCGCCTGGGCTGCCTCCTTTGTGCTGGTGATGATGATCCTGGCCGCCAACCTGCTGGCGCGCTGGATAGCTCGGATGACCAAAGTCTGAAGACCGAACCTCCAGCCCCTCCGTTTCCCCCATTCCTTACAGAGCAATGACCAGCAGCTCCCACTCCAGCCAGTCCGCCGATTCCTCCACGGGGGATGCCTGCATGTCCCTGCAGAACGTCACCATCTCCTACGGCAAGTTTGAGGCGGTGAAAAATGTGTTCATGGATATTCCCCGCGGCCGGGTGACCGCCTTTATCGGACCTTCAGGCTGCGGTAAGTCGACCGTATTGCGCGGCCTCAATCGGATGAACGATCTGATTCCGGGCTGCAAGCTCAAGGGGAGGGTTGTTTTTGACGGCCACGATCTCTACGACCCCAAGGTGGATCCAGTGGAGGTGCGCAGGCGCATTGGCATGGTGTTCCAGAAGCCCAATCCCTTCCCAAAATCGATCTACGAGAACATCGCCTTCGGCGCCCGGATCAACGGCTTCAAGGGTGATATGGATGAGCTGGTGGAGCGCTCCCTGCGCAAGGCTGCAGTGTGGGACGAATGCAAGGACAAGCTTAGGGAGAGCGGATTTGCCCTCTCGGGCGGCCAGCAGCAGCGCCTCTGCATCGCCCGCGCCATCGCCACCGAACCCGAGGTGATCTTGATGGACGAGCCTTGCTCAGCGCTTGATCCGATCTCCACATTGAAGATCGAAGAAACAATGCATGAGCTGAAGCGCAGCTACACGATCATCATCGTGACCCACAACATGCAGCAAGCCGTGCGTGTGGCTGATCAAACAGCCTTCTTCAATGCCGAAGCAGTGGAAGGTGGCACTGGCAAGGTGGGCTACCTGGTGGAGTTCAACGACACCGAACGGATCTTCAATGCCCCCGGCCAGCAGGCCACCCAGGACTACGTGAGCGGCCGATTCGGCTGACATACAACGATAAGGGTTTAGATTAGAAATTTATATCAAAATCAGCAACTTGGCTAAGTATGGATTGATTCCTTCAATCCTTGAAGGCCATGAAAAAGCCGGCCGCAAGGCCGGCTTTATAACGGAGAGGGAGGGATTCGAACCCTCGATAAGGTTGCCCCTATACAGCATTTCCAGTGCTGCGCCTTCGACCACTCGGCCACCTCTCCAGGGGCAAAATGGGGCAACCAGATGGCAATGTAGCAGCATGACTCTCACCCATCCGATCACGGTTCACTGGCTCCAAACCGGCCAGGTGATTCGCCATGAGGTTCCCGAAGGGGAATACATCCTGCGCAGCTTTGAGCAGCAGGGGGATCCCCTGCCTTTTAGTTGCCGCAACGGCTGCTGCACCGCCTGCGCCGTGCGCGTGATCAGCGGCGAAATCGATCAGCGCGAGGCCCTGGGGCTGTCGCGGGAGCTGCGCGGGCGTGGCTACGGACTTCTTTGCGTGGCCCGGGCCACCGGCCCCTTGGAGGTGGTGACCCAGGAGGAGGACGAGGTCTACGAACTGCAGTTTGGGCGGCACTTTGGCCGCGGCAAGGTGCGCAGCGCCCTACCCCTGGAGGAGGAATGAAAGCAGCCAGCACCGCGGCCTACGAGCAATCGGGCCTGAGCAGCGGCGAGATCGAACACCTATCGGAGGTGGCGCGCCGGGCGGCGGAGGTCGGAGGCGAGCAACTGCGCCAGCACTTTGGCCGCCTGCAGCAGGTGCGTGAGAAGGGGCGCTCCGGCGATCTGGTCACCGAGGCAGACCATGCCGCTGAAGCAGCGGTGCTGGCGCTGCTAGAGGCCGAAACACCGCACATTGGCGTTCTGGCCGAAGAGAGCGGACGCCGCCCCAGGCCCGGCGAGCTGGAGTGGTGCGTCGATCCCCTTGATGGCACCACCAACTACGCCCACAGCTACCCGCTGTTTGGCACCTCGGTGGGCCTGTGCTGGCGCGGGCAGCCCCTGCTCGGCGCCCTAGCCGCCCCAGGCCTGGAGCAGCTCTACTGGGCCGCACCTGGCCTGGGCTCCTGGTGCAATGGCAGCAGGTTGGCCGTTAGCGCCTGCCCCAGCCTTGAGCAGGCCCTGCTGGTAACCGGCTTTGCCTACGACCGCCGCAGCCGACTCGACAACAACTACGCCGAATTCGCCTGGTTTACCCACCGCAGCCAGGGCGTGCGCCGCGGCGGCTCAGTGGCCCTGGATCTGGCCTTCGTGGCCGCCGGCAAGCTCGATGGCATTTGGGAGCGGGGCCTATCGCCCTGGGATCTGGCCGCCGGAGCGGTGCTTGTGGAGCAAGCCGGCGGTGTGGTGAGCGCCTACGACGGCTCGGCATTTGCGATCGACTCGGGGCGGATCCTGGCCTGTGGAGCGACCCTGCAACCAGCCCTGATCGAGGGCCTGGCTTCCTGCCGCCCCCTTGCCGGCGCCAGCTATGGCGCCCCCGAACTCGACTCCCCCTGATTCGATCCATAGGATCAGCCCACCCCATCCCACCTTCAACGCCGCAATGGCCCTGCAACCTGCCGCTGGCGTTCGGGATCTCAACCCCCGTGAAGTTGAGGGCAACCGGCGCATCGCCGATCAGCTCGCAGCTGTGTATCGGCTCTGGGGCTACCAGGAGGTGGCGCCGCCCAGTTTTGAGCGGCTCGACACCCTAGAGGCTGGTGGTGGCATCGACGGCCGCGAGCTGGTGCGGCTGGCAAGTGATGAGCCCCTGGGGCTGCGTCCGGAACTGACCGCCTCGATCGCCCGCGCCGCCAGCACCCGCCTGGCCGAGCGGCCCCGCCCCCTGCGGCTCTGGGCCATGGGCAGCACCTTCCGCAGCTCCACGGCTGAAGGCGGCTCCCAGCGGCTGCATGAACAATTGCAGAGCGGCGTGGAGCTGCTCGGGGCCCAAACCGCCGCCGCCGATGTGGAGCTGATGCGGCTGCTGCTTGCCGCCGCCGGAGCCCTTGGACTACAGGACCATCACCAACCCCGGCTGCTGGTGGGGCACCACGGGGTGCTCAGCGCCCTGCTGCGCCAGCTACCCGAGCAGCAGCAGGGCGCTGCCCGCGCCGCCCTAACCAACTTCGACCCGCTGGCTCTGGCCCAACTGGCCTTGCCGGATTCTGATCGGCAGCGCCTGGGCAACCTGATGCGCCTGCGCGGCGAGTCCGCCAAGGTGCTGTATCAACTGGAGCAGTGGCTGGGCCCCATCCCCCTGCTAACGGAGCTAGGCGAGACCCTGGCTGCGGTGGCCCCGGCCGCAGAGCGCCTGGGGGTGCAATTGCAGCTCGACCCCAGCTTCCAGCCCCACTTCGCCCTCTACGACGGCCTGGTGCTGAAGCTGGTCTGCCAGGGCCAGGAGGTGCCGGTGGAGATTGCCAGCGGCGGTCGTTACGACGCCCTGGTGGGTCGCTTTTGCCCAGAGCCAAGCGAAGCTGCAGGAGTGGGCTTTGGCTTCGATGTGGGAGCGGTGCGGGAGCTGGTGGCACCTGCCATAGAGAGCCCTTCGCCGGTGCTGGTGGCCTACGGCAACCCCCAACACCTGGCCGCAGCCCTCGATCAGCTGGAGGCCCTGCATTTGATGGGCACCTGCGCTGAACTGCTCAGCGGGGCCTGCGCCAACCAGGCGGAAGCGGAAGCCCTCGGCCAGGCCCGCGGCTGCGGCCGTACCCTCTGGATCGCTCCTTAAAATTCTGAGATGGCTCACACGATCGTCACCAACGTCTGCGAGGGCGTAGCCGATTGCGTTGATGCCTGCCCCGTGGCTTGCATCAACCCCGGCCAAGGTGCCAACAGCAAGGGCACAAACTTTTATTGGATCGACTTCGACACCTGCATCGATTGCGGCATCTGCCTGCAGGTGTGTCCCGTGCAGGGGGCCATCCTTCCCGAAGAAAAGCCCGAGCTGCAGCAGGCAGGCTGAGCGCAGCAGGCAGGTTGCGAGCGGCGCTACTTAGCTTAGCCAAGACTTAGCCAAGACACCGCTTAGGCAAACCACCGCCTAGCCAAGCCAAGACCTAGCCGAGACACCGCTTATCCAAGCGACCACTTAGGCAAACCACTACTTAGCTAAACTAAGACTTAGCTAAGCCAAAGTTCGGAGACCCCTCCCTCAGGGCCATTGAGCCGGAAGGCCCAAGCTCCGTAAGGTTTGGCCCAACGACCTAACGCTTGCCATGACGGTGCTGGAACAGGGCCAGATTCAGATCCACACCGAAAACATCTTTCCGATCATCAAAAAGGCCGTCTACAGCGGCCATGAGGTGTTTCTGCGGGAGCTGGTGAGCAATGGCGTGGATGCCATCAGCAAGCGGCGCATGGCGGCGATGGCTGGCGACTGCAGCGAAGGGCCTGAAGCCAAGATTTCGATCCGCATCGACCGCGAGGCCAACACCCTCACCATCTCCGACAACGGCATCGGCATGAATGTCGATGAGGTGAAGCGCTACATCAACCAGGTGGCCTTTTCCAGCGCCGAAGACTTCCTCGAGAAATACAAGCAAGAAAACGACGCGATCATCGGCCACTTCGGCCTGGGCTTCTATTCCAGCTTCATGGTGGCTAAGCAGGTGGAGCTGGTGACCCTCTCTGCCAGTGCTGGCGCTGAGGCGGTGCGCTGGAGCTGTGATGGCTCCCCCAACTTCAGCCTGGAGGTGGCCGAGCGCAGCGAGCCCGGCACCGACGTAATCCTGCACCTGATGGAGGAGGAGCTCGAATACATCGAGCCGGCCCGTATCCGCACCTTAATAACCACCTACTGCGACTTCCTGCCGGTGGAAGTGCAGCTGGAAGGCGAAACCGTCAATAAGCGCGAGGCCCCTTGGCGCAAGAGCCCCAGGGATCTCACCGACAACGACTACATCGAGCTCTACCGCTACCTCTACCCCTTCCAGGGCGACCCCCTGCTGTGGGTGCACCTCAACACCGACTATCCCTACAACCTGCAGGGCATCCTGTTTTTTCCCAAATCCACTGGCCGGGCCGATTGGGAGAAGGGCGAGATCAAGCTCTACTGCAACAACGTGTTTGTGAGCGATTCGATCAAGGAGGTGGTGCCCCGCTACCTGCTGCCCCTGCGCGGCGTGATTGATTCGCCCGACATTCCCTTGAACGTGAGCCGCTCCGCCCTGCAAACCGACCGGCGGGTGCGTTCGATCGGTGGCTTCGTGGCCAAGAAGGTGGGCGACCGGCTCAAGGAGCTTCATCGCGACGACCCCAAGCGCTACGCCGAAAGTTGGGAGTCGCTGGCCCCCTTCATCAAGATCGGCGCCATGGAGGATGAAAAATTCGCAGACCAGGTGGCCGATCTGGTGCTGTTTGGCAGCACGGCTGCCGCCGGCGAAGGCGACAGCCCCGACCCCATCCCCGGCGAAGGCGGCAAGGCCTACACCACCCTGGCTGGCTACAGCACCCGCCTGGATGGCGCCAACGACAAGCGCATCCTCTACTGCACCGATGAAGCAGGCCAGGCTGGGGCCCTTGCCCTATGGAAGAGCCAGGGGGCCGAGGTGCTGCTGGCCGACACCTTCATCGACACCCAGTTCATCCCCTGGCTCGAATACCGCCACGAGGAGCTCAAATTCCAGCGGGTGGACAGCGAGCTGGATGAATCGCTGCAGGAGAAAGAAAGCGAGATCAGCGACGCAGACGGCAAGGACAACTCCGAAAAGCTGCGCGATTTATTCAAGGCAGCTCTGGCCAACGACAAGATCACCATCCAGGTCCAGGCCCTCAAGGGTGACAACGCCCCCGCCGCCTTGATCCTGCTGCCGGAGCAGATGCGCCGTCTCAACGACATGGGAGCCCTGATGGAGCAGCGCCTGCCGGGCTTGCCCGATCACCACGTGCTGCTTGTCAACCGCAAACACAAGCTGGTGGAAGGCCTGCTCAAGCTCTCTGCCGGTTCGGTGATCACAACCGGTGGCAGTGGCGGCAGCTCCCCCAGCCAGCAGCTGGCCGATGATCTTGGCCGCCATGTCTACGAGCTGGCCCGTCTGGCCGTGGGCGGCCTGGAGCCCAACGAGCTGGCCGGCTTCCAGCAGCGCAGCGCCGGTTTGATGGGCAAGCTGATGGAGCGGGGGCTCTGACTCCCTCAGGTAGCTAGCGGCAGGGCCAGCCCAGGCTGGATCTGCCCTTTGGTAGGATGTTGACTCGGGACTAGTCCCTGCAAATCGTTTAGGAAATCGTTCATGTCCCGGGTCTGCCAGCTCACAGGCAAGCGCGCCAACAACGGCATGGCCGTCTCGCACTCCCACGTGCGCACCAAGAAGCTCCAGCAGGTGAACCTGCAAGAGCGCCGTCTGTGGTGGGCTGAAGGCAATCGCTTCATCAAGTTGCGCGTCTCCACCCGCGCTCTGAAAACCATCCAGAAGAAGGGCCTGGGCGCTTACGCCAAAGAGTTGGGCGTCAACCTGGCCAAAATCTGAGTCTGCGATGCGGCGTCGGGCACTTTTGCAGGGCCTAGTTGCTCTTCTGCCCGCAGCAGCAGGTGCTGCAAGCCTGTTGGCATCCAGCCGACAGGCTTTTGCTTTGGGAGGCACCCTGCCCGCTCTCAACCAATCCGCCCCTGATTTCGACCTAGCCGGCATTGCGCCAGCAGCCGATGGTGAGGCCGTACCTACCCGGCTGAATCTGGCCGACTTCCAGGGCAAATGGTTGGTGCTCTACTTCTATCCCCGTGATTTCACCGGCGGCTGCACCATCGAAGCTCGGGGTTTTCAAAAAGACCTGGCCAGCTTCAGTGCCGCCAATGCGGCCGTGGTGGGGGTGAGTGCCGACGATGCCGAATCCCACGCCGATTTCTGCAGCAGCGAGGGGCTGGCATTTCCCTTGCTGTCCGATCCAGCTGGCACGGTGAGCCGCGCCTATGGCAGCTGGATCGCTCCCTTCTCTCAGCGCCACACCTTCCTGATCGACCCCTCGGGCATATTGCGCTCCACTTGGGTGGCGGTGCGTCCTAGTGGCCACAGCGCCGAAGTGCTCACCAGCCTGCAGGAGCTTCAAGCCAGTAGTAGCTAGGTGCCCCTGCTAGCTACGAGGCAACTTTGCGTCCAGACATGCAAATACTTGCTGGTGTACTTCGCTCTGCTGGCGCAGCTCCAGCAGCCTTGAAGCGGGTGGAGGGGTGTCTAGCGCCCTATCCCAGCTGGCCACCAGCCCAGGGCCGGGCGCCATATCCAGATTTTGACAGGAGCAGCCCAGGTTGGCGGCGGCGGCAGCCACCTTGGGGTCATAGCTAAGGGCAGCGCAGGGCGCACCGGAGAGGGCTGCCAGGATCAGGCCGTGCAGCCGCATCGCCACCACCAAGCCAGCACCGCTGCATATGGCCATCGCCTCCTGGGGCCGCTCAGCCAGCACCTCCCGACTGCGGGCTGCCAGCCCGGGCGGCAGCAGCTGCTCACGGCGCAGCTGCTCCAGCAGGCCCCTGTCCTGGTTGGCGTGGAAAGGCAGCCAGATCACCTCCCGGTCGTGGCTGGCGGCCAACTGATCCAGGGCTGCCAGATAGGGCCTCCAAGCTGAACCCTGCAACTGGCGGGTGGGGCGGAAGCAAAGCACCAAGGGGCCGCCCCTACCCCGCCATTGCTGGGGAGGTAGGCCCCAGACCGGATCGCTGCCCACGGGTCCGTCACGCCCCAGGCTCCTGGCCAGGGCAGCCGACTCCGGGTCGCGCCAGCTCACAGCCGTTGCCAATCGCAGCAGGCGGCCCACCAGCAATCGGCTGCGCCGCCGCTGCAGGGGTCCCAGCCCCTGGCCCCAAAGCAGCACGGGCTTGGCCCGCAAGCGGGCGGCCCCAATCAGAGCTGCGTAATAGAGCAGGCTCTTGAAACTGGTGGAATCCTGCAACAGGCTGCCGCCGCCAAGCACCAAGGCATCACAGTGCCGCAGCGCCTTGAGCACCAGGGGCAAGCTGCGGCGCGCCACCGTATCAACCCCAAAGAGCTCCCGCACGAGGGCACCGTCGTGGGCCGTAACCGTGGCGAGGCAGCCAGCTGGCAACTGGGCCAGCAACACCTCCAGCAGGGCGTCGTCGCCCAGGTTGTGCTCGCCGTAATAGCCGCAAAGCAACAGCCGCTGCGCTGACTGATCCGTCTTGGCCGGCCTGATCACGCGCACCTAAACCAGGTATCAGACGCACAGCTTCTCACCCTGTCAAGATCAGTCAATGCATGCCCTCTCCCTACCCACCTGGTGGATTCACGTCACCTCGGTGCTCGAGTGGGTGGTAGCGATGGTGGCCGTGCAGCGCCTGGGTGTGGCGCGCCGGGAGGGCGGTTGGCGTTGGTTGAGCCTGGCAATGTTGCCGGCCTTGGTAAGCGCCATGGCTGCCTGCACCTGGCATCTATTTGACAACAGCCCAAACCTGCAGGGCCTGGTGGTGTTTCAGGCGGGCCTCACCACCATTGGCAACGCCGCCTTGGCACTGGCAGCCTGGAACCTGCTGCGCCAGCAGCGGCAGACGACGCCATGAGCGGCCCCCTCGGCTGGCTTGCCGGCATCGACCCCACGCCTTTGTTCGTGTTGTCGCTACTCCCCTATCTGGCCTTCCTTTGGTGGGCAGGGCGGATTGAGGGGTTCCCCAAGCTGGCCCTGCGGGGCTTTCAATTCACCCTGGTGTTTGTGGCCGTCACGATTGCCGCCGCCATCGTGGCCCAACTGCGCTACGGCGAGCTGCTGGCCAATGTGGATTCCCTGCATGGGGGAGCTGAATCGCTGCTCACGATCTCCAACCTGCTGGTGGTGCTGGGCTTCAGCGGCATTGGCGCCGTGATCACGGCCCAACCGCCCCGATCCTGATGCTCTGGCTTCTGGCGATCGTCGTCAGCCTGGCCGCTGGGCCCAGCCAGGCTGCACCCGTATTGAGAGTCGGCGTGGCGGATGGCTCCCAGCCCTGCTCCTATCGCCAGCGGGGCAGCTGGAGTGGCATGGCAGTGGAACTGTGGCAACAGGTCGCCGACCAGGAGCAGATCCCCTACGTACTGGTGCCAGCAGACAACACAACCGAGCTGCTGGCGGCCACCAAGCGCAACGAAGTGGACGTTGCGATCGGCTGCATCACCATCTCACCAGAACGCATCCGCCAGAACCGCTTCAGCCTGCCCTTTCAGGAATCGGGCTTGGGGGTGATGGTCAAACGCAACCAGCTGGAGCTCGGCAGTTCCCTGCTGCGCAGCCTGCTGGCTCCTGATCTGATCAGGCTGCTGGTGGCCTACGTGGTGCTGATAGGCCTGTTGAGCGTGGCTGTCTGGCAGGTGGAGCGCAACGGCAGCAAACCCAGCAGCTGGGAGATCGGGCCGCGCCGCGCCTTCGCCCTGATCTTTCAGGTGCTAGCCACCGGCCCTGGCACAAACACCGTGGTTGTTAGTACACGGGGCCACACCTTTGTCTTTATGGCCTACTTGGTGCGGATCATCACGGCCTCGCTGCTGGTCAGCTACGTCACCTTGAACGTCGTGCGGGGCAACCAGGAATTGGCGAGCCACAACATCCGCAGCCTCAACGATCTCGCCGGCGAGCGGGTTGCCGTGCGGCCTGGCACCGTCAGCGACGACCTACTGCAAAGACTCAACGACTCCGGCCTGCAGCCGCCGATTCAGCTGCGCGAGCTGGATCAAGTGATCCGTGCCGACAGCCTGCTGGCTGCTGATGCCGTGGATGCGGTGCTCGCCGACGACATCCAGCTCGACTTTTTGCTGCAGCAACTGCCCCACAAGCTCTACGGGCTGGCGCTGCGCAACCTCAACCCCCAATCCCAGGCATTCGCCCTCTCACCAGGCATCAGCGAAGACCTGGAAACCCGGATCAATGAAGCGCTTGGCAGGCTCAAGCGCGATGGCGTAGTCACCCGGCTGCGGCAGCAGGCAATGAACAAGTCTTAAGCCGGGTCATCCATAGGCGGTGCTGCCCGGAAGATGGGGCGTTGGCACCTGCTCCATGATCGCTCCCCTCCTGGCCCTTGCCCCCGCCACCATCACCTGGTCACCCAAGGTGGCGTTGGTGATGATTGTCTGCAACGTGATCGCCATCGCCATTGGCAAGGCCACGATCCAACATCAAAACGTTGGTCTGAAGCTGCCCAGCCCCGGCCTATTTGGCGGTTTTAGCCACGGCGCCATGCTCGGCACCTTGAGCCTCGGCCACATCCTCGGCATGGGCGCCATCCTTGGCATGGCCTCCCGCGGCGTGGTCTGAAAACCTGGGTTCCACCCTCAGGGCTCAGCGCCAACCCAGCAAGTAGGGCAACGCTTTAAGCCCGTAGCGCTCAAAGCGGTAGTCAAACAACAGGGCGGAGAGATCCTCCGCCCGCCGGGTTTGCAAGCCAGCCAGCAGGCGCTCCAGGCGAGCATCGGCCCTGGCATCAGCCAGTCCTAGCCAGGTGCGCCTAGCTAGGCGGCCACTGAGGCTCCAGCGCCAGCCCAGCTCCCGCCTTAGCAGGATCTGGTATTGGTCTAGGACGGCCAAGCCAGCTGGCTTGGCCAGGGCCTCCAGCAGCAGCGGTGCCAGCACCCGGGCACTGGCCAGAGCGTGGCGGATGCCCTCCCCACCAAGCAGGTTGGCCGTGCTCACCGCATCACCTAGGCCGATCAGCCTGCCCAGCCGGTGGGGTTCATGGCGGCGGACCGTGCTGCGAATGCGCCCCCCATGGCGATCGAGCACCTCGGCTTGGCTTAGGCCGCAGCGTTGCACTAAGGCGCCCAGCTCCAGAGCCAGCGCTGGCTGAGCACGGCTGGGATCGGCCAAGCGGCACACCCCCACCTTGAGCTGGCCCGGTGCCATCGGAAATACCCAGCCGTAACCCTGCCGCACCCAGTCGCTGCCAAGGAAAAAGCTGAGCCTGTCTGCCCAGGGCCGGTGCTGCTCGGGATCCACCTGCAGCAACCACTCCACCCCCAGG
>Ga0247843_1001802_pt1 | contig 41495 bp, 35 predicted proteins | sample LaCruzMarch2017__FD_192420 | JGI IMG/M metagenome (GOLD analysis project Ga0247843, IMG submission 192420) | Freshwater microbial communities from meromictic Lake La Cruz, Castile-La Mancha, Spain - LaCruzMarch2017_8m | ecosystem: Environmental > Aquatic > Freshwater > Lake | place: Spain...
CGGTGCGCGGCGTGCCCGACAGCCCCGAAGCCTGGCTGCTGACCGCGGCGCGGCGCGCCAACGCCAACGCCGCGCGCCATGCGCGGGTGCAGCGGGCGTGGGGCCCGGAATGGCTGCGCCGCGCCACCGCGCCGGTGGATGCCGAGGATGGCTACCCGGACCCGCGGCTCAAGCTGCTATTCGCCTGCGCGCATCCGGCGATCGACCCGGCGGTGCGCACGCCGCTGATGCTCCAGACCGTGCTCGGCCTGGACGCGGCGCGCATCGCGGCCGCCTTCGCCATCAGCCCGACCGCCATGGGCCAGCGGCTTTCGCGGGCCAAGGCGCGCATCCGCGATGCCGGCCTGCGCTACACTGTGCCCGACCCGGCCGAGATGCCCGCCCGCCTGGCCGAGGTGCTGGACGCCGTCTATGCCGCCTTCGGCAGCGCCAAAGACGACCCGAATGACGGCGGCACCCAAGCGCTGGCCGAGGAAGCGATCTGGCTCGGTCGGCTGCTGGTGGCGCTGCTGCCCGATGCGCCGGAAGCAAAGGGCCTGCTGGCGCTCATGCTGCATGTCGAGGCACGGCGTGCGGCGCGCCAGGATGCCGAAGGGCGCTTCGTGCCGCTGGCGGCGCAGGACCCCACGCGCTGGCGGCGCGACCTGATCATCGAGGCGGAGGGGCTGCTGGTGGCTGGCGCGCAAGCCGGGCGCTTCGGCCGTTTCCTCTGCGAGGCCGCGATCCAATCCGTGCATGCGCAGCGCGGCATCACCGGCCGCACCAACCATGCGGCGCTGCTGACGCTGTATGGCCTGCTGCTGGCGCATGGCGCGGGCATGGGCGCGGCGGTGGCACGCGCGGCCGTGCTGCTGGAGGCCGGCGACCTGCCAGCCGCGCGCGCGGGCCTGGCCGCCGTGCCGGAGCCTGCGCGAGCCCGGTACCAGCCCTGGTGGGTGGCCAGCGCCCGGGTGCACCGCGCGGCCGGCGAAATGGCTGAGGCAGGCGCCGCGCTGGAGATGGCCCTGGCGCTGACCGAGGCGCCCGCGGTCGCGGCCTTCCTGCGCGATTGGGCCGCATCCCTGGAAAACTGAGATTCGGCGCTTGCAGATGATTCGACGTATAACTATATAGTTCGACATCAAACAAACGGAGTTTGCCATGTCGACAGCCACCCTCAACCGCCGGACCCTGCTGCGCACCGCCGGGGGCGCTGGCTTCCTTCTCGCCACCACGCCGGGCGGGCTGATCGCCCAGGGCGCGGCCTCGGATCCGCTCGCCCCCTGGGCCGAGGCGCCCGCCGCCCGCCACCCGGATCCGCGCGTGCGGGCCATCAGCTGGGCGGTGCTGGCACCGAACCCGCACAACCGCCAGCCCTGGCTGGCCGAACTGCCGGCGGCGGCACCCGACACCGTCATTCTGCGCTGCGACCTGGATCGCCGCCTGCCCGTGACCGACCCGCTGGACCGGCAGATCACCATCGGCCTGGGTGGCTTCGCGGAGCTGTTCCGCATGGCCGCCGCCGCCGAAGGCCGTGACGTGAGCATCACCCCCTTCCCCGAGGGCGAGCCGGGGCCCCGGCTGGATCAGCGCCCGGTGGCGCGCCTGACGCTCGGCCCGGTCGGCAGCGGCACCCAAGACCCGCTTTTCGCACACGCTCTCGCACGCCGTTCGGTCAAGCGGCCCTCCGCGATGGATCGGATCGTTGCGCCCGAGCAGCTGCAGGCCCTGGCCGCCGCCACCAGCGGCCCGATCCGCTTCGCCGCCACCCGTGAGCCGGCGGACGTGACCAGGATCCGCGACATCGCGTGGCGCGCCTGGGTGATCGAGGCCGAGACGGACGCGGCGCATCTGGAGACGGTGAACGTCATGCGCCTGGGTCGCGCGGCCGTCGCCGCCCAGCCCGATGGCGTCAGCGTCTGGGGTCCGGGGCTGGAGGAAGCGATCGCCGCCGGCCAGATCACCCGCGAAGCCATGCTGCGGGGCGGCAGCGGGTATCGCGTGATGTTCGAGCGCTACACGCCCATGCTGGCTTCGACCAACGCCTATCTGTGGCTGGCGGCCACGGGCGGCGGGCGGGCCGCGCATCTGGCCGCCGGTCGCGATTGGCTGCGCGCGAACCTGGCGGCCACGGCCGCCGGCCTTTCGCTGCATCCGATCAGCCAGGCCCTGCAGGAATATCCCGAAATGGCCGGACCGCTGCGCGACCTGCACGCCATGATCGCACGCCCGGGCGAGCAGCTGCACATGCTGGGCCGCATCGGCTATGCTGCCGCCGTGCCGCCGACCCCGCGCTGGCGCGCCGAGACCAGGATTCGTGCCGTCTGACCCGCCGATCTTCGCCGTCCTGAACGAGGTCTCGATCATCGAGCACCTGGCCCGCAACCGGCTTGAACGCGTGCTGCCGGACGGTCTGCGGGCCAGCCATTTCGTGGTGCTGAACCATCTGGCGCGGCTGGGCGATGGGCGGAGCCCGGCGCGCATCGCCCGCGCCGTGCAGGTGGAACGGCCCGCCATGACCAACACCTTGCAGCGGCTGGAAGCGCGCGGGCTGGTGCGGCTGGATCCCGACCCGAAGGATGGCCGCGGCAAGCTGGTGTATCTGACACCGGCCGGGCAGGCGGCGCGGGCCGACTGCGTGGCTGTCGCGACCGCCGCGATCGGGCCGGTCGCCGGCGACATCACCGCCGAGGAACTGGCCGGCGCGCTGCCCCTGTTGCGCCGGCTGCGCGCCGCGCTCGATCGGGCGCGCGATGCCGAGGATCCCCCGGCGGCCGAGGCCTGAAGCACCCTGGCCCTGCCGGAAACGGCGCTCGCCGGCGGCGGAGCGGCGCCGCGCAGCCGGCCCATCCCGCCTTTCCGCAGCCTGCTAGCTGGGCGGCAGGCGCAGCGCCCCGTCCAGGCGGATCGTTTCGCCATTCAGCAGCGGGTTGGCGGCGATGGCCAGCACCAGCGCGCCGAATTCGGCGGGCCGGCCGAGCCGCTGCGGGAACAGCGGCTGGCGTGACAGCGCCTCCCGCGCCTCGGGCGTCAGCGTGTCCATCAGCGGCGTGTGGATCAGCCCGGGCGCGATGGTCATGACGCGCACGCCGAAGCGGGCGAGTTCACGCGCCGCCGGCAGCGTCAGGCTGACGATGCCGCCCTTGGAGGCCGCATAGGCAGCCTGGCCGACCTGCCCCTCAAAGGCCGCGACCGAGGCGGTGCAGACCAGCAGCCCACGTTCGCCATCCGCTAGCGGGTCCAGCATCGTCATCTGCGCGGCGGCGAGGCGCATCATGTTGAATGTGCCGACCAGGTTCACGCGGATCACCCGCTCGAACAGGGCCAGATCATGCGGGCCCTGGCGGCCCGCCACGCGGGCGGCGGGCGCGATGCCGGCACAGGCCACGGCGATGCGGAGCGGCCCAAGCCCGCTTGCCGCCGCCACCGCCGCCTGCATCACCGCCGCCTCCGCCACATCGCCCACGATGGCCACGCCGCCGATGCGCGCAGCCACCGCCTCGGCCTTGGCCGCGTCGATGTCCAGCACCACGACCTTGGCGCCGGCCGCGGCCAGCGCTTCGGCCGTCGCGGCGCCAAGGCCCGAGCCCCCCCCGGTGACCAGCGCCGAGGCACCCGAAACATTCATGATTGATCCCCTCGCGGCAGCGGTTCCACGGCCTTCGGCGCGCGCTTGTCCAGGAAGGCCGTCAGCCGTCGCTCGGCCTCGGGCGCGGTCTGCGCCAGGGCGGCCACCAGGCTCTCGACGAACAGCCCGTCCGATTCCGACATGTCCTGGATGCGCGGCAGCGCCTGCAGCACGCCCATGACCGTCAGCGGCGCGGCCCCGGCCACGCGCTCGGCCAGGGCGCGCGCGCGCGCCAGGGCCCCGCCCTCGGGCTCGACATAGGTGACCAGGCCGCAGCGCTCGGCCGCGGCCGCGTCCAGTGTGCGGCCCGTCAGCATCATGTCGGCCATCCGCGCGGCACCCAGCAGGCGCGCCACATGCACCGTGGCGCCGCCGCCCACGAAGATGCCGCGCGTGCCCTCGGGCAGGGCGAAGACGGATGTCGCATCGGCCACGCGGATATGGCAGGCGGCGGCCAGTTCCAGCCCGCCGCCGACGCAGGCACCATGCACCGCGGCGATGGCCGGCACCGGCCCCTCGCGCAGCATGCGGAACACGCGGTGCCAGCCGCGGGAGTGGTGGAACACCTCCTCGGCGGTGCGGGCGCGGTGCTCGGACAGGTCGAGCCCGGCGCAGAAGCTTGGGCCATGGCCGAAGATGATGATCGCGCGCGCCTGCTGCTGCGCCTCGGCGATGCGCGCCGCCAGCGCCGCCAGCAGCGTGTCGCTGATCGCATTGCGCTTGGCTGGCCGGTTCAGCCCGACCAGCGCGACCGCTCCCGCGAATTCGAGACTCACCAGCGCCTGTGTCATGCCATCTCCGCAATCCGGCGCAACGCCACGATCAGCGCCGCCCGTTCCGTGTCGCTCAGCCCGGCGGAGAGCCTGATCTCCAGCGCCGCCTCCAGCTTGCGGGCGCGCCGCAGCAGCGCCCGGCCCGCCACCGTCAGCCGCAGCATGTTGGCCCGGCGGTTGGCCGGATCATCCACGCGGCGGATCAGCCCATCCTGTTCCAGCCGCGCGACCAGCACGGCCATGTTGGGCGGCTTGACGTGCAGCGCCTCGGCCAGGGTCGATTGATGGATGTCGGGCGAAGCCTCGATCAGCAGCAGCGCGCCGAGCCGACCGGGCGTCAGATCGAGCGGCACCATTGCCTGGTTGAAGGCCTCGAAGGCCGCCATCTGCGCCAGGCGCAGCCAATAGCCCAGCCGATCATCGAGCGCCACTTGCGGCGCGGTCGGGGGCGGCGCCGCCTGCGGCGCGGCGGGCTTGCGGCGGGCGGTTGCGGCAGGGCGCGGCGCGGTCGGCATGAATTCCGGTATGACCGGGACACGCCCCCCTTGGCAAGAGTGTTATTTCATATAATTATATATCATAAGTTTTAGGCGCCCTGTCGCAGGAGTGGAACGATGACCGCAGCCATCGGGACCGATACGGAGGCCATGCGCAGGCGCCTCGGCCCGGGGCCGGTGGCGATCCGCGAACTGGCCGATGGCGGCCTGCTCGTCACGCCGCGCGACCCGCTCGGCCCCTATCCGCGACGGCTGACCGAGCGGCTGGAGCATTGGGCGCAGACGGCGCCCGACCGGATGATGATCGCCCGGCGGGACGGCGCATCGGGTGGGGCGTGGCGGGGGCTCACCTATGGGCAGATGCTGCACGCGGTCCGCGCCGTGGGGCAGGCCCTGCTCGACCAGGGGGCCACGGCCACGCGCCCGGTTGCGATCCTCTCGGCCAATTGCCTGGACCAGGCGGTGCTGACGCTGGCCGCGCTGCATGTCGGCGTGCCGGTGGCGCCCGTCTCGCCCTCCTATTCCCTGCTGGCAAGGGATTTTGCGAAGTTGCGGCATTGCCTCGGCCTGATCGGGCCGGGGCTGGTCTTCGCCGATGATGGCCAGCGCTTCGCCGATGCGCTCGCCGCCGCCTGCCCGGCGGATGCGGCGCTGATCGTGGCCCGCAACCCGCCCCCGGGGCGCGACGCCACGCTGTTCGCCGACATGCTGGACACCATGCCGACCGATGCGGTGGACCGCGCGGCGGCGGCGGTGGATCCCGATGCGCCCGCAAAGATCCTGTTCACCTCGGGCTCGACGGGCCTGCCCAAGGGCGTGATCAACACCCAGCGCATGATCTGCGCGAACCAGCAGATGCTCTGCCAGGCCTTCCCCTTCCTGGCCGAGGAACCGCCCGTGCTGCTGGACTGGCTGCCCTGGCACCATACTTTCGGCGGCAACCACAATCTCGGCCTCGTGCTCTACAATGGCGGCACGCTGCACATGGATGATGGGCGGCCCGTACCCGGGCGCTATGGCGAGTCGCTCCTCAACCTGGCGGAGATCGCAACCCACATTCATTTCAACGTGCCGCTCGGCTTCTCGGAACTAGTGACGGCGCTGCGGGCGGATGCGCCGCTGCGGCGCATCTTCTTTTCGCGCCTGCGGATGATGTTCTACTCCTCCGCCGGCCTGCCGCAGCATATCTGGGACGAGCTGGACGAGATGGCGCTGGCCGAACGCGGCACGCGCATCCCGATGATCACTGGCCTCGGCGCCACCGAGACGGCGCCCTTCGCGCTCTGCGTGCGCGAGGAATTTTCGGAGTCCGGCGCGGTCGGGCTGCCGGTGCCCGGCGTGGAGCTCAAGCTCGCGCCGGTGGGCGACAAGCTGGAGGCGCGGGTGCGCGGCCCCTCGATCACGCCGGGCTATTGGCGCGACGCCCTGGCCACCGCCGCCGCCTTCGATGAGGAAGGCTGGTATCGCTTCGGCGATGCGCTCGTGCCGCTCGACCCGGCCGACCTGCACAAGGGCTTCCGCTTCGACGGGCGCATCACCGAGGATTTCAAGCTCGCCACCGGCACCTGGGTCAGCGTCGGCCCGCTGCGGGCCCGCCTGGTCGCCGCGCTCGCGCCCTATGTGAAGGATGTGGTGATCGGCGCGCCCGACCGCGAGATGCTCACCGCGATCCTGGTGCCGGAGGCCGAGGCGGTGGCGGCCCTGGTCCCGGCGGGCGAGGATCCGGCCACCCATGCCGGGCTTCGCGCCGTCCTGCGGGAGAAGCTCCGCGCGATGGGCGCCGAGGCTTCGGGCAGCAGCCAGCGCATCGCCCGTGCGGCGCTGCTGACCGACCCGCTTTCGATCGAGGCGGGCGAATTGACGGACAAGGCCTCCATCAACCAGCGCGCCGTGCTGGCGCGGCGCACCAGCCTGGTGGCCGCGCTCTACGCCGCCGAACCGCCCCCGCACATCCTGATCGTCGGAGACGCCTGATGACCGCCCTGCACACCAGTTGGACCGACGCCTGGCTGCTGGCGGGCGCGCGCACGCCCTTTGCCGATCTGGGCGGGCCGCTCGGCCTGGTTTCGCCGATCGATCTTGGCATCAAGGCGGCGCGCGCGGCGCTCGCCAAGGCCGGGATCGATGGCGCCGAGATCGGCCATGTGGTCGCGGGCTCCGTGGCGCAGGCCAGCTTCGACGCCTATATGCTGCCGCGCCATGTCGGCCTTTATGCCGGCGTGCCGGTGGCGGTGCCGGCGCTGCTCGTGCAGCGCGTCTGCGGCACCGGCATCGAGGCCATCATCCAGGCGGCGACCGCGGTGGAGCGCCAGGGCGCCGGCTTCGCGCTGGCCGCCGGCGCCGAGAGCATGAGCCGCAACCCGATCGCCGCCTTCACCCATCGCAGCGGCTTCGGCCTCGGCGCGCCCGTCGAGTTCAAGGATTTCCTGTGGGAGGCGCTGCTGGACCCGGGCTGCGGCCTGAGCATGGGCGGCACCGCCGAGGAGCTGGCGCGCCGCCATGGCATCACCCGCGCCGAGGTGGACGCCTTCGCCGCCCGCAGCTTCGAGCGTGCCCTGGCCGCGCGCGCCGCCGGCTTCCTCGATGAGGAGGTGGTGCCGGTCATCACCGAGACCTTCGCCCGCGAGGGGATGAAGGATCGCGGCATCCAGCTGCCGCGCAAGGTCGACAGTGTCGCCATCGACACCCATCCCCGGCCCTCGCCGGTGGAACAACTCGCAAAGATCCGGCCCGCCTTCGGCGGCGTGCAGACGGGCGGCAATTCCTCGGCCGTGGTGGATGGCGCGGCGGCGGTGATCATCGCCTCCGGCGCGCAGGCCAGGGGCCGCGCCCCCTTGGCCCGCCTGGTTGCCGCCACCGCCGTGGGCTGCGCGCCGGAGGTGATGGGCATCGGCCCCGTCCCCGCCATCCGCGCGCTGCTGGAACGCACCGGCCTCACGCTCGACCAGATCGACCTGGTCGAGATCAACGAGGCCTTCGGCGCGCAGACCATGGCCTGCGCGCGCGAGCTGGCGCTGGATGAGGCGCGGCTCAACGTCAATGGCGGGGCCATCGCCATCGGCCATCCGCTGGCGGCCAGCGGCCTGCGCCTCGCGCTCACCCTGGCGCGCGAGATGGCGCGCCGCGGCGCGCGCCATGGCATCGCCTCGGCCTGCATCGGCGGCGGCCAGGGCATCGCCCTCCTGCTGGAGAACCCGCATGGACGCGCGTGAGCCAAGCCTGATCCATCGCCGTCCTGTCACCATCGAATGGGGCGATTGCGACCCGGCGGGGATCGTCTTCTACCCGCGCTATTTCGCGATGTTCGATGCCGCGACCGCCGCCCTGTTCCAGGCGGCGCTCGGCATGCCGAAGATCGCCTGGACGAAGCATTTCGGCATGCTCGGCATCCCCATGGTGGACACGCGCGGCAAGTTCCACCTGCCCGCAGCCTATGGCGACGAGGTGGTGATCGAAAGCCGCGTCACCGCCTTCCGCCGTTCCTCCTTTGACGTGGCGCACCGCCTGCTGCGGCAGGATGGCACGCTTGCCGTCGAAGGCTTCGAGACGCGCGTCTGGACCGCGCGCGAGGCGGAAAGCGGGCGCATCCGCGCCACCCCCATCCCCGAGGCGGTGATCACCGCCTTCGGGTGAGGGCGGCGCTTCAGCCCTCGACCTGGAAGCCGCTTTCGCGCACCACGCGCGCCCAGGTCTCGCGCTCATGGCGCACGCGCGCGGGGAAGGCTTCCGGGCCGGTGATGATCGGCTCGAACTCGAACCGCGCGAGGGTCTGGCGCACCTCCGGCGTCTCCGCCGCCGCGGCGATGGTGCGATGCAGGGCGGCGATCGTCGCCGGCGGGGTGCGCGCCGGCGCGAACAGGCCCATCCACTCGCTGACCGCAAGCTGCCGGTAGCCTGCCTCGGTCACGGTCGGCACATCCGGCAGGCGCGCGATGCGCGCCGGCGAGGTGACGGCCAGGATGCGCAGCCCGTTCGGGTGGTGCGGCACCAGGTCCGACAGGACCGCGATGGAAATCGGCACGCGCCCCGCCAGCGTGTCCTGCACCGCCAGCGCACTGCCGCGATAGGGCACATGGATCAGCCGCCGCCCGATCGCGCCGGCCAGCATCTCGCCCAGGAAATGCGGGCCCGAGCCGCTGCCCGGCGAGCCATACGCCACCTCGGCCGGCTGCGCGCGCACCCAGGCGGCCAGCTCATCGAAGCTGCGCGCCGGATGGCTGGCGGGCACCGCGATGCCGAAGCCGAAATCGCACAGGGTGCAGACCGGCACGAAATCGGTGGTGGCGTCGAAGCGCGCCTCACGCGGGAAGACCACCGGCTGGAGCGTCATGACGCTGGAGGGCGTCATCAGCAGGGTGGTGCCATCCGGCTCGGCGGCGCGCACCGCCTCCACCGCCAGGCGGCCGGAGGCGCCGGGGCGGTTCTCGACGATGGCGGCGGCGGCGAAGGCCGGGCGCAGCCGCTCGGCATAGAGCCGCGCCACCAGGTCGGTCGGCCCGCCCGCGGTGAAGCCCACCATCACGCGGACCGGGCGTGAGACGGTCTGCGCCCCCGCCGTCGATGCCGCCAGGCCGGCGGCGCCGAGCGCCAGCAAGCTACGCCGCTGAATATTCTCCATGGTTCGATCTCCCTTTGCGTTGACAGATTTGGCTGGCGCGCCGGGGGGCGATGCCGCCCCTGGTGCGTCGCCGGCCTGGCCGATGCGACCGGCGGCGCCGGCGGTCAGCGCCTGCGAGGGACGGGAGGCCCCTCGCCGGCGCATCGCCGGGACCTTCCGGGTCAGGCGCCGAGAGCCGCGCGCACCCGCTCGGGCGTGAAGGGCATGATGTTCAGCCGCTTGCCCGTGGCCGCCAGCACGGCGTTGGAGATGGCCGGCGCCACCGTGCCCAGGCCCAGTTCGCCCGCCGGCAGCGGCATCTCGCCGCTGCGGATGAGCCTGATCTGCACCTCGGGCGTGTCGGTGGCGCGCAGCACCTCGTAATCGTTGAAATTGCCCTGCTGCACCGCGCCGTCCTTGAAGGTCAGCCGCTCGGTCAGCGCGCTGGAGACCGCCCAGAGCAGCGAGCCCTCGATCTGCCGCATCGCGTTGCGCGGCTGGATCGCCAGTCCGACATCCGCCGCGCACCACAGCCGCAGCACGCGGATGCGCCCATTCGCGCGGTCCAGCGCCACCTCCGCCACCGTGGCCGAAAGCGCCTCGCCCAGCTGCGGCAGGCCGAGCTTGGCGAAGCCGATGCCGAGGCTCGTCCCCTCTCGCCGGCGGCCCCATTCGGCCATCTCGCCCACCGCCTGCACCACCGCCCTGGCCCGCGCATCCCGCAGCAAAGCCAGGCGATAGGCCAGCGGGTCGGCATTCGCCTGGCGCGCCAGATCGTCGATCACCGCCTCCACCGCGAAGGCGTTGGGGCCCGCGCCGATGCCGCGCCAGGGTGCCGTGCGCACGCCATGCTCGCGATAGACATGCTGGGTCAGCGTCGCCGGCACGTCATAGTGGGTGACATTGGCGTGGTAGGTGACGATGTGGTCCACGCCGCGCTGCGCATCCAGGCGCGCGCGCCCATACAGGATGGGCACCACCAGGTCGGCCGCCAGGCGATGCCGCCAGCCGGTGATCTTCCCCTGCGCGTCCAGCCCGACATCGATGCGATGCGCCGTCATCGGCCGCGCATGGGCATTGGCGATGTCATCCTCGCGCGTGGACATGACCTTTACCGGCCGGCCCACCACCTTGGCGACCTGCACCGTCTCCAGCACGGTATCGATCGCGGCGCGCCGGCCGAAGCCGCCGCCCATGGTCAGCATGTTCACCTTCACGCGGTCGGGCGTGACGCCCGCGATCTTTGCCGCCTCGTCGCGCACCAGGCTCGGCCATTGCGTGCCGGTCCAGACCTCGACGCCCTCGGCGGTGATGGCGGCGACGGAGGTCAGCGGTTCCATCTGCGCGTGATAGACATAGTCGCTGGCGAATTCGGCGGTGTGCACGCGCGCCGCACTGGCGATGGCCTGCGCCGCCTCGCCATTGCGGCCCGCGGTGACACCTTCCTTGGCCGTGTCGCGCGCATCGGCGAGGTAGGAGGCCATGGCCGCGACCGACTCATGGGCGGGCCCTTCGCCCGGCGTCCATTGCACGCTGAGGGCCTGGCGGGCGGCCAGCACCGCCTCGATGCGCTCGCCCACGATGGCGACACCCTGGTCGAGCGGGATGACATGGGTGATGCCCGGGCGGCGCAGCAATTCCGCGCCATTATGCGCGGCCGGGCGGGCGCCGAGGCCGGGCGCGCGCGCGACCGTCGCGTGCAGCATGCCGGGCAGGCGGACATCGATCGCGAACAGGGTCTGGCCCAGCGCCTTGGCCGGCACGTCGAAGCGCGCCACGTCGCGCCCGACCAGGCGGAAGGCGGTGACGGGCTTCAGCGACGCGGGCGTGATGTCGGGCAGGCTGGCCGGCACCGTCGCAAAGGCCGCGACATCGCCATAGGAGATGCGGCGGTTGCTGGCGGCATGGATCACGACGCTCGGCCCGGTGGTGAGTTCGGCGACCGGCACGCCCCAGCGGGCAGCGACCGCATCGAGCAGGACGCGGCGGGCCTGCGCGCCGGCGATCCGCAGCGGCATCCAGTAGCCGCGCACGGACAGGCTGGCGACCACGAACTGGCTGCGGAAGATCGGGCTGTCATAGGCCGGGCGGACGGGCGCGGTCTCGATGCGCACGCGGCTCCAATCGGCGTCCAGCTCCTCGGCGACGATCAGCGGCAGCGACGTGTTGGAGCCCTGGCCCATCTCCGGCACCGGGGCCTGGATGGTGATGGTGCCGTCGGGCGCAATCCGGACATAGGCGTTGAGGGTCGCGGGGCCGGCGGCCTCGGCCGTCTCGGGCCCGGCGAAGGAGAAGGCGAGGGTGAGGCCGGTGGCGCTGGCCAGCAGGCCGCGGCGGCCGAGGGTGATGCTCTGGCTCATGTCACGCCCCCCGGCCGGCCAGCTGGATGGCCTCGACAATCTGGTTGTAGCTGGCGCAGCGGCAGAGATTGCCGTCCATATGGGCCAGGATCTCGTCACGGCTGGGCTGCCGGCTGCGGGCGAGCAGGGTTGCGGCCTGCATGATCTGGCCGGTCTGGCAGTAGCCGCATTGCGGCGCCTCGACCGCGACCCAGGCGCGCACCAGCGGGTTCTCGGCGCCGCCGGGCAGGCCTTCGATGGTGGTCACCGCCTTGCCCGCCACGCCCGAGGCCGGCAGCGTGCAGGACCGCACCGCCTCGCCATCCACATGCACCGTGCAGGCGCCGCAGGCGGCCACGCCGCAGCCATACTTCGTGCCGGTCAGGCCCAGATGTTCCCGCAGCACCCAGAGCAGCGGCGTTTCCGGCTCGGCCGCCACCGTGACGGGGCGACCATTGACGATCAGCGAAATCATGACGTTGCTCCCTTTTGTGTTGAAGGCCTCTGGCGGGCCTTGTGTATCGCTTCGGCGGCGGCGCGATCAATCAATGGTGGCGCCGGTCTCGCGCACAAGGCGGCCCCACTTCTCCGACTCGGCGCGCGCGAAGGCGGCGAAATCCTCCGGCGTCCCGCCGCGCACGATCGCACCCTGGGTTTCCAGCATGCCACGCAGATCGGGCTGGCGCACGATCTCGTCCACCGCCGCCGAGAAGCGCCGGACGCGGTCGGCGGGCGTCGCGGCATGCATGCAAAGGCTCATCCAGGTCGAGGAGATGAGCTGCGGCACGCCCTGCTCGGCGGTGGTCGCCACGTTGGGCAGCAGCGCCAGCCGCTCGGTATGCGCGATGGCGATGGCCTTCACGCGATTGTCCCGCGCGAAGGGCGCGGCCGAGACGGCGGCGTCCCACATGGCCATGGTCTGGCCCGAGATCAGCGACGTGAGCGCCGGCGCGGAACCGCCGAAGGGCACATGGGTCGGATCCCCGCCCTGCCCGATGGCACGCGTCATCGCGATGGTGAGGTGCGAGGGCGTGCCGATGCCGGCCGAGGCGTGCGTCAGCCGGTCGCCCAGGCGGCGGGAGAGCGCGAGGAATTCCTGCAGGTTGTTCGCGGGGAGCGAGGGATGCGCGACGAGCACCAGCGGCAGCAGGCTGATCAGCGAGGCGAAGGCGAAGTCCCGGAACGGATCATAGGGCAGGCGGCGATAGAGATAGGGGTTGATCGCGATGGGGCCCGAGGGCGTGGCGAAGACCGTATGCCCGTCGGGTGGCGCCTGCAGGAAGGCCTGCGCGGCGACGACGCCGTTGGCGCCGGGTCGGTTCTCGACCACCACGGGCTGCCCCCAGCGCTCGGCGAGGCGTTGGGCGACGATGCGCGCCTGCCCATCGGCCGAGCCGCCTGCCGCGACCGGCACGATGAAGCGCATCGGACGCGACGGAAAGGCTTCGCCCTGCGCCAGGGCGGGGCAGGGAAGGAGCGGGAGAGCCAATGCGGCCAGGGCCGCGCGACGCGAGACGATGGGCATTTTCTTGGATTTCCTCAGTGCTGGAACCGGCAGCGGGACTGGCGGCTATCGCCGATGCCGGACGCCGCCGCCGACTGTTGCGGGGCGCCGACATGCAGCAACGACAAGGCCTGATCCCTATCTTCTCGGCTTAGCGTCTAGTCAGGCCACCCGGTGGCGTCGATGCACCAAATCGCGGAATTCTTGGACTATTGTCTACCGGCGCCGCACCATGGTCGGGCACCTTGCAGGGCCTTGCACCGTCCGGTTTGCGCTGCCCGGCCGCCGCCCCCTGGCGGGGCGGGTGGCCCGCCCAACAAAAAGGGCGGCCCCCCGATCGGGGAGGCCGCCCTGGCTCACAGGCGATGGCGTGGCGGATCAGCTGTCGAGGGTGATCCCGAGCTGGCGGATCAGCGGCTGCCAGGTGGCGACTTCCTGGCGCACCAGCGCGGCCATCTCGTCGGTGCCGAGATTGTTGGGCTCAAGCGCCAGGCCGCGCAGGCGGGTGACGAAGTCTTCGCCCTGCACGATGCGGCGCACCTCGGCTTCCAGGCGGCGCACGATCGGCTCGGGCGTGTTCGCGTGCACGGCGACGCTGTTCCAGGCGTAGATCTGGGCGTTGGGCACGCCCTGCTCGTCGAAGGTCGGCACGTTCGGGAAGGTGCCGACGCGGGACGGCATCGAGGTGCCGAGCGCCTTCACCTGGCCCGTCTGGATCGCCTGCACGGCGACCGCGACATCGCTGAAGCAGGCATTGACCACGCCCGCGATCGTGTCCTGGAGCGCCGGCGCGCCGCCGCGATAGGCGACCTGGTTCACCTCGATGTTCGCGGCGCGAATCAGCCGCTCGATGCCCAGATGGTTGGGCGAGCCGACGCCCGCATGGGAAACCGAGACGGCGCCCGGCCGCGCCCGGCACTGGGCAATGAACTCCTGCAGCGTGTTTGCCGGGAAGGACGGGTGCACGAGCAGCATGTAGGGGAAGCGCCCCATGCCGTGAACGATGCGAATGTCGCGCTGCGCGTCGTAGGTGATGCGCTGCGTCATGGCCGGGATGAAGACAAGACCGGTCAGGTCGGCCGAGAACAGCGTGTAGCCATCCGCCGGCGCGCGGACAAAGGCTTCGGTCGCCGGAATGGTGGCGCCACCGGCGCGGTTCTCGACGACGATCTGGTGGCCGAGCGGGCCGCTGATCCCCTGCGCGACGAGGCGCCCGACGAAATCCGAGCTGCCGCCGGCCGCCCAGGGCACGATCCAGCGCGGCGCGCGGACCGGATAGGCGCCCTGCGCCAGGGCCGGGGCGGCGAGCCCGGCGAACGGCAAGGCGGCGAGGCTGCGCCGCGTGAGCTTCGTCATGGAAACGTCTCCCTGGTTCCAGAAAACAAATCTTCGCCAAATGGCCGCGCGGAGCAAGCCCCACGCGCAGCCTTGCCGCCGCAATCCGGCGCGGCGGGCGTTCCGCCGCTGGACGCGACCATGGTGATGGACGGCGCCGATCAGGCGGGCCACGTCCGGCGGATCGGTGGTGCCGAAGCGGCCCTCGGCCGGGCCCGCGAATGTCGCGTTGCGGCCAAGAGACCGTTTGAGCATGCCGGCGGCTGAGGATCCGCAGGGGATTTCTCGTGCCTGCCAGGCGCCGGGCGCCGCCGATGCTGGTGGCATCGGCAAGTCCGGCGACGAAGCAGGCGCGGAAAAGGCCCGCGGAGCCGACCCGTCCGGTGTTCTCAAACGGTCTCTAGCCGATGATGATGTCCGTCGCGCCCAGGCTGATCTTGTTGGCGATCAGCGCCACCAGGAAGGCGCCCGCCTCGCCGGTGCCATCGCTGTCGAAGGCCAATGCGCCGGTTGCCCTTGTGTAGATGAATTGCGGCGACGCCGCGCTCGCCGCGCCGCTGGCGAAATTGGCCGCGCCCAGCTGGCCTTCCGGCAGCCGCCCGCCAAGTGCGGCCGAGGCGATCTCAAGCCGGTCCTGGTTCCTCGCGAAGTCGTTGATCCGGTCGCCGAACTCGTCCGCGGCGGTGAACCGGAAAATGTCGCGGCCGCCGCCCCCGAGCAGCCGATCCCGTCCGGCGCCGCCCTCCAGCGTGTCGGCGCCGGCGCCGCCCTCCAGCGTGTCGGCGCCGGCGCCGCCGGTGATGCTGTTGTTGCCGTGGCCGCCCATGAGCCAGGCGTCGCCGGCGCCGCCATAGGTCAGGTTCTCGACATCGGCGTGCGGCGCCAGGGAGAAGAAGTCGAGGTCGGTCTGGATGGTGTCGATGCCCTCTCCCGCCGCCTCGATCACCAGGGTGGACAGGCTGCGCAGGAGATAGAGGTCGTCGCCCGCTCCGCCCGCCAGCGTATCGCCCCCCCCGCCATCGCTCAGCCGGTCGCGGCCAGCACCGCCGAGGATGCTGTCATCGCCCGCGCCCCCGCCCGCGAAGTCGGCGCCATCCGAGCCGGTCATCGTCAATGCGATGCCGGGCCCGATCAGGCTGCCATCGGCGCGCAGCGTCGCCCCCGGTGCCGGCGCGACGCTCAGCGCCGTCAGCGCCCCCGGCTCCGAGACATTGCCCGCGCGGTCCAGGATGCGCGCGGCGAAGTCGAAGCCGGCCGCATCGGTCAGCCGCACGCCGTTGCGCGTCAGGCTCCAGGCGCCATCCGCATCGGCGCTCGCCTGGCCCCAATCCAGGCCGCCGCGCGTGACGAGGATCTCGGCACCGGCCTCAACCACGCCATGCAGGGTGAGGAGGCTGCCCGCAAGGCTGCCGCCCATGATCGGCGCGTCCGGGGCGGTCGTGTCCACCACCAGCATGAAGGGCGTCGAAGGTTCCGAGACGTTGCCCGCCACATCGGTGATCCGCGCCACAAGCGCATGGCTGCCCTCGGCAAGCGGCGAGGCGCGATGGTCGTGGCGCCAGCTGCCATTCGCCGAGGTGCGCAGGGTGGCGATGTGCGAGGCATCCAGGAACAGGTCGAGCTGGCTGAGCGGCTCGGCCGTGCCGCTGAAGATCAGGGCGGGCTCGCGCGTCACGCCATCCTGCCCGGAGCTGCCGGTATCGGCCTGGATCCCCGTCACCAGGGGCGGCGCTGCGACGCTGTCCACGACCAGCAGGCGTGCCGCGGATTCGGCCAGGTTGCCGGCAGCGTCGACGACCTGCGCCACCACCATGTAGCGCCCGTCGGCCAGCAGGGTGTCGGTGTGGTCCAGCCGCCAGGACCCGGTTGCATTGGCCCGCGCGGTGCCGATCGCCACGCCGTCGAGCAGCACGGTCACGCTGCTGCCCGCCGCGGCGCGGCCCTGGAACAGCAGCGTCCCGTCGGCGGTCACCAGATCCTTGGCATTGCCGGTATCGCCGACCACGCGGTCGAAGCGCGGCTTCGCCGGCGGGGTGGTATCCACCACCAGCGCCAGCGGATCGGACGCGGCCGAGACCTGGCCGGCGGCATCGGTCGCGGTCGCGGTCAGCGCATGCGCGCCCTCGGCCAGGGTCGCGATCGTGGCGATCCAGGCGCCGGTCGCGTCGGCCTCCGCCTCGCCCACCAGCGCCACGCCGGCCCACAGCTGGACCAGGCTGCCGGGCGCGGCCTGCCCGCCCAGGGTGGGCGTATCGTCGTTGGTGATGCCATCGCCGGCGACGCCGCTGTCGCTGGCGGCATCCAGCACCGGGGTTCCGGGGGCGGTCGGCGGCCCCCCCACGAAGCGGATGGCGGCGGTGGCTGTCTCGGTCCAGGCCGTGCCCTCGCCCACGCGAATGTCGACGTGCCGCTCGCCGGGTGCGGGGTTCGGATCCGTGCTGTCGTAGCGAAGCCCGCGCAGCAATGCCTGATAGTCCGCCCGGCTGGCGCTGCCCGCGATGGTCAGCTGGCCGGCCGCTGCATCCCAGCTGGCCGTCACCCCCGCCGGCAATGGCAGGTCAGGGTCCAGCGCCAGGCTCTCCGCACCCCGCGGCGCGCCGCCGGCCAGCGTGGCGGTGAGGGCCGCGAGCGATTGCGTCGGCGCCCCGGCGAGCACCGCATCGGCCGCCGCCAGCGCCACGCCGCCCGGCACGAAGGTGGCGGCGAAGCCGGTGCCCGACGCCGCGGCATCGAGATCGAGCTGCGGCGCCAGGGTGCCGTCGGCGGCAAAGACGCGGAAGAAGATGTCGTCATCGGCGGCCGGGGCCGCGCCCTGCCCGGTCCAGGCCAGCACGAGATTGCCGGCGCCATCCATGGCCAGGTCGAGGTCGCGCTTCAGCCCCGCGAGCCTGGCGTTCACCCGCGCGGCGGGCGCCATCGGCGTGCCATCGGCCAGGTACCGGCCGAGCAGCAGGTCGGCGCTGCCGCTGCCTGTATAGTCGGTCCAGGCAAGGGCGAAGTCGCCATCCGCATCCATCGCCACCGCCACCTGCTCGCCGCGCCCGGCGATCATCACCGCGCCCAGCGGGGTGCCGGCGGCGTCCAGGCGCTGCGCGCGGATCATGTTGTCGGCGTCGGACCGCCAGGCGACGATGACATCGCCCGCATTGTCGATCGCCACCGCCGGACTGCCCTGTGACGCCGCGTCCAGCGGGTCCACCGAGAAGGCCTCGCCAAGCGCCACGCCGTCAGCGCCGTAGCGGCGCAGCAGGATATCGGCCGCAAAGCCGGGGCCCGTGGCGGACCAGCTGATCACCAGCTCGCCCGCCTGGTTCATCGCCAGCGCCACATCCTGGCCACCCACCAGCGGATCGAAGCCGGCGGCCACCAGCGTCTCATCGCCCAGCGCGTTGCCGGCGGCATCGTAGCGGCGAAGGTAGAGACCCGTCCCGGAGGCCCCTGCCCCGCCCCAGGCCACCACGAAGTTGCCGGCAGCATCCATGCCGACGGCGCCCTCGGCCTGGCTGCCCGGCTTCGTCTGGCTGACGCGGAAGGCGGCCCCCGATGGCGTGCCATCGGGGGCGAAGCGCGCGGCCATCACGTCATAGGCATTGTCGGCGGCGTCGAAGGCCGACCAGGTGGCGACGAAGCCGCCCGACGGGTCAAGCGCCACATCCACATCGCGCTGCAGCGGGCCGCCAAAGCCGATGGGCACGCCCGATGCGACGCCCCCCGCGGCGAGGAATTGCGCGAAGCCAGCCCCGCCCGGGCCATCCTGCCCGGCCAGCAGGATCCGGCCCGACGCGTCGATGGCGACGGCGGGAAACATCTGGCTGCCGGCCGTCACCGCATTGCCGAGCAGGTCCGGCGCCGGGCCGACCAGCAGCGTCGCCGTCGCGACATTGCTGGCGACCTCGCCATCGAACAGCTGAACCGCCAGCCCGTTCACCGAGCTGGTGGGGCGGAGCGCGGCATTGCCGTAGCGCAGGCCCTCCAGCGCCGCCGCATAGGCTTCGAGCGTCGCCACGCCCGACAGCGTCAGCACCCCCGCCGGTCCGTCCCAGCTGGCCGCGATGCCCGCCGCCGCGGCCGCCGCCAGCGCCTCGGGCGCCAGGGCCAGCGTCTCCGCCGCGCCATCCTGGCGGGGGCCAAAGGCAATGGTGGCGCCGGTCAGCGTGCCATGGGCGGCGGCGAGGATGCTGACCTTCTCGCCAAGCACGCGGCGCGGCGCGGCGCCGAGCGTCACCGCGCTGTCGCTGTCCAGGCCGGGGGCGAAGGCGTCCAGGTCCAGCGTGATGGCGCCGGGCATGGGCGAGGGGGCGGGAAGGCTGCGCAGATAGACGCCATAGCCCGAGCCATCCTGCCCGTCCGACACCCAGGCGATCCGCACATTGCCGGCCGCATCCATCCCGATCGCGGGATCGAACTGGTTCTCCGCCGTGGTCAGGTTGGCCTGGATCTCCCCGCCGAGCGGGGCGCCGGCCGCATTGTAGCGCTGCGCGAAGATGCCGATGCCGTCGCCATCCTGGTCGCGATTCTCCCAGGCGATGGTGAAGGCGCCGGAAGCGGTCATCGCGATCACCGGGTCGCGCTGGTTGCCCGCCGCGGTGCCGTTCACCCGGAACTCATTGCCAACCGCCGTCCCCGTGGCGTCGAAGCGCTGCGCCATGATGCCGGTGCCGGCCAGGTCCTTGCTGGAGGTCACCCAGGCCACGACGAAGTTGCCATCCTCGTCCATCGCGACGGCGGGGCTGCTTTCCAGCCCGGGTGCGCCGCTGGCGCGGAACTCGCCGCCCTGCGGGGCGCCGGCCGCGTCATAGCGTTGGCCCAGGATCGCCTCGCCGGCACCCGCCGGCGCCACGCCCTCCCACAGGATGGCGACATTGCCCTCGGCATCCATGGCGACGGCGGGGCTTGTCTGCCGGCCGGCACCGGTGCTGTTGACGCGGAACTGCGCGCCCTCCGGCACGCCGTCCGCGCCGTAGCGCCGCGCCGCGATGCCCCAGTCCGACCCGTCCAGCCGCGCATCCTGCCAGGCCACGACAAAGCGCCCATCGCGCGCGATCGCCACCGACGGGCTGGTGCCGAAGGCCTCGGTGGTGACCAGGATTTCCGGCCCCAGCGCGGTGCCGTCGGCGCCGAAGCGCTGGGCGAAGGTGCCGATCGGCGCGCCGCCCAACGCCTCGCTGCGCCAGACCACGACGAAGCTGCCATCCGCCGCCATCGCGGCCGCGGCCGAATCCTGCTGCCCGACCGTCCCGGTATTGACGCGGAACTCCCCGCCCAGGCGCTGGCCGGTGGCGTCGTAGCGCTGCGCGAAGATGCCGTCCGCGCCATCGGCATTGTCGCGCATCTGCCAGGTGACCAGGAAGGCGCCGGCATCGTTCGTGGCAATCGTCGGGGCGGCCTGGCTGCCGGCGGTGGTCGTATTGACGAGGCTCTCGCCCATGATCCTGCTCCGAAGTCTGTTGGCCTGGCCAAGACGCGATCAGAGCCTGTGAACGAACCGGGCTGGATCCTTCAAGCCCCGCTATCCCGTGGGGTTTTCGCCCGCGCTTCTGGCGCCTTCGGGCATTGCCTCACGACTGCTCAGGTCACGCGCGCCCGGCGGCGATAGGCTTCCTTGTCCCAACTCCGCGCGCGCATGATCTCGGCCAGCGTATCCACCGCGCGGGCGATGTCGGCCTCATCCAGGTAGAGCGGCGTGATGCCGAAACGCAGAATGTCGGGCGCGCGGAAGTCGCCAATCACGCCCTCGGCGATCAGCGCCTGCATCACCGCATATCCTTGGGCAAAGCGGAAGGACACATGGCTGCCGCGCAGCCGCGGGTCGCGCGGGCTGGCGAGGCGCAGCTCCGGGCAGCTGGCCTCGACGCCCGCGATGAACAATTCGGACAGGATGATCGACCGCGCCCTGACATCGGCCATGTCGACCCCGTCCCAGACGCTCAGCGCCGCCTCCAGCGCCGCGAGGGACAGGATCGGCGGGGTGCCGATGCGCATCCGCTCCACGCCGCGCGCGGGGCGGTAGGCCAGGTCGAAGGCGAAGGGATCGGCATGGCCAAGCCAGCCGGCGATGGCGGGCTGCACCTGGTCCGCATGCGCGGGCGCCACATAGATGAAGGCCGGCGCGCCCGGCCCGCCATTCAGGTATTTGTAGGTGCAGCCGACCGCGAAATCCGCGCCGGCGCCCGTCACGTCGATCGGGATGGCGCCGGCCGAATGCGCCAGATCCCACACGATCAGCGCGCCCGCCTCATGCGCGGCCCTGGTGATGCCGGCCATGTCGTGCATTTGGCCCGTGCGGTAGTCGACCTCGCACAGCAGCACCACGGCCACCTGGTCCGAGATCGCCGCTGCCACCTGCTCATGCGGGACCGTCCGCAGGTCGAAGTCGCCACCCAGCAGGTCGAGCAGCCCCTGCGCGACATAGAGGTCCGACGGGAAATTCCCATCGTCCGACAGGATGATGCGTCGCCCCGGGCGCAGACGGATCGCCGCGGCCACGGCCTGGAAGACCTTGATCGACAGCGTGTCGCCGACGGTGACGGTCCCCGGCGCGGCGCTGATCAGGCGCCCGATCCGGTCACCCAGGGCGCGTGGCTTGTCGATCCAGCCATGCGTGTTCCATGCGCGGATGAGGCTCTGGCCCCACTCCTCGCGCATGGTCCGGTTCACCGCATCGATGGCCAGCGTCGGCAGCGGGCCGAGCGAGTTGCCATCCAGGTAGGTGACGCCCGGGGGAAGCTGGAACAGCGCCCGGGTCCGCGAGAAGTCCGTCATTCCGGCACCCATCTTTCCACAGGAAATCGCACCCTATCGGGCGTCGCGGCAGCGCAGCGCCGCCACCTCGCCAAGCCGAGGCAAGGGTGCTGGCCGCCGTGGGTGCGCGCAAGTGGGTGTTCGGGAGAAGCACCGCCGCGGCGCCGCCGCGCCGCCGGTCGATACCCGCAGCATACGCATCCCGCCCCGAAACCCGGGGAATCCATCCAGGCTTGATGCATTGGGCATCAATGCATAAAAGCCCCCCCCATGATCAACGGCCCCCGCCCCGCCGCTCCCCGCGTCGACTACGCGTCCCGCGACTATTGGGCGGGCACCATCAAGATGGGGCTGTCGAAATTCTTCATCCTGCGCGTCCTGCATGACGGGCCGATGCATGGCTACGACATTGCCCGGGCGGTCGAGCGGACCACGGGTGGCTGCTGTTCGCCGACCGAAGGCACGATCTACCCGGGCTTGCGCGAATTCGAGACCGGCGGCTTCGTCACCGTGACCGAGGAAGTGGTCCAGGGCCGGCAGCGCCGGGTCTATGCGCTGACGGCCGCCGGCCGCGCCGCCTTCCGGGTGGCGCTGGATGCCTGGATGGAGGCGACCGTGGCGCTGCAGGATACGGGCCGCGCCTTCAGCACCCATGGCTCGGCTGATGCCGGGTGCTGCTGATGTCGCCGGGCGCCATCGCACACGCCCGCAAGGCTTCCAGATCCATGCATCGACCGCCAGGATTGCGGGGAAACCGACCTTGAGCTGTTCCGTTCGCACCGCACAACCCACGACCCGGCCCGCGAACCGGCGCGCGAACCGGCCCTCCCTGTGCCCACAGGCCTCGGCGGCCCTGCCAGGCCTGGCCGCCGCCGCCTGCCGCGGCTGATGTTGCGCCCCGATCAATCGGCATCGCCTGCCGGGCTGCACGCCCTGGTGCTGGCGCTGGGCACGACGCAGGTGATCGGCTACGGCACGCTCTACTATGCCTATGCCATCGTCGCGCCGGCCGTTGCGCAGGAATTCGGTGCCTCGCTGACCACGCTCTACGCGATCTTCTCGGCGGGGCTGCTGGCGGGCGGGCTGGCGGCGCCGCTGCTCGGCCGCTGGATGGATCGCTTCGGCGCGCCGCGGGTGATGATGGTGGGCAGCTTCATCATCGCGGGCCTGGTGGCCGCACTGGCGGTGGCGCCAGACCTGCTCAGCTTCGCGGCGCTTGCCGTTGCGATCGAGGTGGCCAGCATCGCGGTGCTCTACGACGCCGCCTTCGCCACGCTCGCGCTGTTCGGCCGCGCGGAGGCACGCCGCGCCATCACGCATCTGACCCTGATCGGCGGCTTCGCCTCGACCATCTTCTGGCCGCTGACCGGCTGGCTGGTGGAGGCTGTCGGCTGGCGCCAGGTCTATCTCGGCTATGGCGCGCTGCATCTGCTGGTCGCCCTGCCGCTGCATGTCTGGATCGTCACGCGCGCCCGCCACGGCGTGGGGGATGGCCCCGCCGCGGCGACGCCACAGGCCGGCCAGCCTGCGTTGAGCGGCCCCGATGCCCGCCGGGCCTTCTGGGCGATCGCGATCAGCTTCGCGCTGACCGGGATGCTGCTTTCCGCGCTGACCGTGCATCTCGTGTCGCTGCTGCAAGCCTTGGCCCTGGGCGCGTCCAGCTATCTGGTCGCCATGCTGATGGGGCCAGCGCAGGTGCTGAGCCGCCTTGCGGATGCGCTGTTCTGGCGATCGCTGCACCCGCTGACGGTGGCCATGATTGCCGCCTCCGCCCCGCTGGCGGGGATCCTGGCGCTGATGCTGCCGCTCGACCCGATCCTGGCCGGGGCGATCTTTGCCGTCCTGTTTGGGCTGGGCGCGGGGCTTGGCAGCATCGTGCGCGGTTCCGTGCCGCTCGCGCTGTTCGGGGCGGCGGGTTACGGGGCGCGGCTTGGCCAATTGGCGGCCATCCGTACCATCCTGGGTGCCGGGGCACCCTTCCTGTTCGCCGCGGGGCTTGCGCCATTCGGGGCCAAGGCGGCGCTGCTCGTGGTGCTGCTGCTGGGGCTCGCCGCCCTGCTGCTGCTGGGCCTGCTGCACCGGCAACTGGTGGTGCGGCACGCCTGACCGCGCATCATCCTGCCCGGGTGGACGCCCATGGCCACTGGCCGCCCACCAGTGGCTGGCGTTTGGGGCTGGAGGTTTTTCGCGGCATCCGCTTGATCCCCGGAATTCCCCCGCCTACCGTGAGCGCCCGACGAGCAGGGGCCGCCGCGAGCGCCATCGCCACGCATCTCGCTCGGCGGCCCAGCAGCATCGGAACGGCCCTCGGATCCGGTCCGCCCTGCCGACCCTGCACGAGAGACCGACCCGGAAGCCGGCCGTCACCGGCACAAGAACAGCATGGGGAGAATGTTCATGGCCGACCGATCCGAAGGATTGACGCGCCGCGCGCTCGCTGTCGGCACCGTGATGGGTGCCGCCATGCCGGCCCCGATCCTCGCCCAGTCCGGCTTTCCCACACGCAACTTCCGGGTGGTGATCCCGACCGGCCAGGGCGGCGGCGCGGATCGCCTGGCGCGCAGCTTCGACGATGGCTGGACGAAGCTGCTCAACGGTCGCCAGTTCGAATATGAGTTCTATCCCGGCGCCTCCGGCCAGGTTGGCTATGAGCTGTTCGTCCAGCGCCGCGACGCGGACGCGCACAACCTGCTCTTCGGCAATATGGGGCCGGAGATGATCATGTACGCCCTGCAGCGGCCGCGCTTCCGCTTTCCCGAGGACATCACCTATTTCTGCCGCGTCGATATCGACGACAGCGCGATCTTCGTGGGCGAGAATTCGCGCTTCCGTCGCGTGGAGGATGTGATCGCCGAGGCGAAGCGACGCCCGGTGAACGTGGCCGTCAGCCGCATCCCGCATCCGGCCTCGATCGGCATGCTGGCGCTGGGCGCGGAACAGGGGGCCCGCTTCAACCTGGTGCCCTATGGCGGCGGCAGCCCGACCATGGTCGCGGTGATGAGCGGCGAGGCCGAGGTGGGCGCGCTGCCCGTCTCGGGCATCACGGCGCAGCGCGGGCGGCTGCGCGTGCTGTCGGTCTTCGCCAAGGAGAATGTGGTTGCCGAGCTGACCGACAATGCGCCGACGGTGAACCAGGTGTTCGGCACCAGCATCCCGGACCTCTACTCGTCACGCTCCTGGGCGATCCACACCCGCGCGATCGAACGCTTCCCGGACCGGTTCCAGCTGCTGGAGAGCACCGCGCAACGCGTCTTCACCGACGAAGCCTTCATCGCCGCGGCGGATCGCGCGGGCCAGCCCCGCCAGACCGTGCGCTTCGGCGATCGCGCGCTGTGCACGCAATATGCGCTGGACATGATCGAGCTGGCCAACCGCTTCCGCCAGCAACTCTCGGCGCAACGTTGAAGCCCGTCATGCCCGCCGGCCGGCCCGGGACAGAAAGGATATCCGCATGACCGATGGCGCAGTCTCGGCGCACAGGATGCGCCGCCTCGCCTGGCTCGACATGCCGGGTGGCGGCCAGGTGGTGGTGGAGGGGAACCACGCCTATGTCGGCCACCTGAAGCCGCCGCACGGCACCACGATCGTCGACATCGCAGACCCGCGGCACCCGCGCATCGTCGCGCAGATCCCCGCCATCTCGGCAAGCTCGCACACCCACAAGGTGCGCGTGGCGGGCGACATCATGGTGACGAATGTCGAGCAGGATGAACGCCACGCGCTGCGTCGCGCCCGCCGCATCCCGGAGATCGAGGCCGCCTGGCAGGCCCGGCACGGCAGCCCGATCCCGGACGCGGATCTCGCGAAGGCCATCAAGGTGAAGCCCGATTTCCTGCCGCGCGCGCGCGCCAGCCTGGCGGCACCGCCCTATGCCGAGGGCGGCTTTCGCGTCTGGGACATCCGCGACCGCGCCAACCCGAAGCCGCTGAAGCACCAGATCACCGGCGGCATCGGCGTGCACCGCTTCGACCTGGATGAGAACTACGCCTACATCTCCACCGAGATGGCGGGCTATGTCGGCAATATCCTGGTCATCTACGACATGGCCGATCCCACCAACCCGCGCGAGGTCTCGCGCTGGCACATGCCGGGCCAGCATGTTGCCGCCGGCGAAGTGCCGACCTGGGAAGGCCAGCAACACCGCCTGCACCATACGCTGCGCGAGGGCGACCTGCTCTATGCGGCGGTCTGGTACGCCGGCTGCCGGATCATCGATGTGGCCGACATCACCCGGCCGCGCACGATCGGCGAATATCGCTATCATCCCCCCTTCCCCGAGCCGACGCACACCTTCATGCGCGTGCCCTTCAAGGTCGGTGGGCGCAGCGTCGCCGTCGCGGTGGACGAGGAGCATGAGCATGTCCCCGGCCAGCTGCATGGCGGCCTTTGGGTGTTCGACGTGGAGGATCCGACCAGCATCAAGCCGATCTCGATGTGGCACCTGACCGAGCGCGACAATCCCTTCGTCGCGACCGGCGGCCGTTTCGGCGCGCACCAGTTCCAGGAACGCATGCACGATACCTGCCTCTACACCACCTGGTTCGGCGGCGGGCTGCGTGTGGTGGACATCGCCGATCCGACCAATCCGGCCGAGGTCGCGCACTGGCTGCCGGAACCGCCGCCCGGCCAGGGCAGCCCGCAGGCGAATGACGTGGATACGACGCGACAGGGTCTGGTCTATGTGCTCGACCGCAATCGCGGCCTCGAGATCCTGGAGCGTACCGGCTGATGCGGGCCGGCCCATGACCATCGCGCCGCCGGGGAGACGCCATGTGCGACGCCTGTGAGGATTGGGACGCGCGCGAGCCGCGGCAGGCGGTGCCCGCGCGCCGCGCCCACCACGCCCGCGAGATCGAGCGCGCCATGCCCGGCATGCCGGTCTCCGACGGGGCCTGGCGGATCGCGCTCGGGCGCGCCAGCGGCGCCATCCCCTGGGCCGAGCATCTGCGGATTGTCACCGCCTTCCAGGAGGCAGCGCGCGCCGAACGGCCCTTCACGGCCGGACGGCGCGCGGCTGCGCGGCTTGGATGCGACGCGCCGGCCTGATCGGACGATCTTGCTGCTGTCGGTTCCCGACGCCAGCGTGGCTCGGCCCAGCAGCAGAAAAGCTCGGGGGAGGGGCGTGGCGCGCCCTGCGATCAGGGAACGGTCCCCATGACTCGCTCCAAGCGACGGTGATCGACGAAGGCTGATCACAGCCCAGCCCGTGCCGAAAGGCTGATCCACGCCTTTGGTGACATCACCAAGGGCGATCAGGCTGTCGGGTGGCGCAGCGCCAGGATCTCATTCTCCACCAGCCGCGGATCGGGCTGGTCCGACCAGGGCGCGCTGAGCTCGACCGCCTGGGACAGCATGCGCTTGTAGGTGGCGCGCGGCACCTCCACACAGCCGAACTGGGCCAGGTGGCCGGTCTGGAACTGCGTGTCGAGCAGCCGGAAACCCAATAGCCGCAGCCGCGCCACCAGATGGACCAGCGCCACCTTGGACGCGTCCCGGGCGCGGCTGAACATGCTCTCGCCGAAGAAGGCGGCGCCGAGGGCCACGCCGTACAGCCCGCCCACGAGTTCCGGCGTCCCCGCCTCCCCTCGCTGCCAGACTTCGAGCGAATGGGCATGGCCATCGGCATGGAGCGCGCCGAACAGCCGCTCGATCTCGCCGTTGATCCAGGTATCGCCCCGGCCTTCCGCCGGCGCCGCGCAGCCGCCGACGACGGCGGCAAAGGCGCGATTGCTGGTCACCTCATACATGCCCGAGAGGGTGGTCCGCGCCAGCCGCCGCGGCAGGTGAAACCCATCCAGCGGCAGCACCCCGCGCAACTCCGGATCGAGCCAGTATAGCCGCTCCCCCCGTCGGCTTTCGGCCATGGGGAACAGCCCGGCGCGGTAGGCCCGGAGCATCAGGTCCGGCGTGATCTCGAACTGGCGGCGTGACACGAGGCGAGTATGCGCTGCTTCGGCCCCGGGTGCGAGGCTCGTCTGCGAGCGCCGCATCGGCGCCACGGCGTGATCCGGCTTTCCAACGGCCGTCCGGCCAGGGGCAATTTGCATGGCCCCGATTCGGATCAGCGCTGCCCATCCCAGGCGCTGATCCCCGCCTGCGTCAGGCCACCGACGCGCGCATGCGGGCGCCCGCCGGTGGTCATGGCCAGCGCGAACAGGATTTCCTCGGCCCGCGGCGCATCCGGCACCGTGGCGGTGATGCCATCGAAGTGGCTGCGCACATAGGCGGCGTTGCGATGATGGATCGGGATGTCCAGCGCGCAGCCAATGGCCCCCATCTTGGTCATGGACGGCACGATGGAAAGCGCCTGGCCCAGCAGGCCGCGCATGGCATAGCCGCCGGCCACATGCCAAAGCGCGCCATGCTCGATCTCGCCGGCGGCGCCGACGATGCCGCCCTTGCCGTAGGCCTCGATCCGCGCCGGATCGCCGCCGAGCCCCGCCAGCAGCCGTTCGGCCACCATCAGGCCCACGGGCTTCAGCGCATCCATCATCCACATCAGCTCGGGCTCATGGCGGCCGGCGAAGGGGTTGCGCAGCACCACGGCGCACCAGCCCTTCAGCAGCGGCGTATCCAGCGGCGGGCCGCCATCATGGCGGACCTCCTCGATGCCCAGGACGAGCTTGCGGATGTCGATCGCTTGGCTCATGCGCGGCGCAGCCTCGGGTTGATCAGCATGTACAGGATATCGGCCAGCAGGCTGAGCGCCACGAAGATCAGCGCGGTGGCCAGCACCACCCCCTGCACCACCGGATAGTCGCGGTTGAACACCGCATCCACAACCAGCTTGCCGAAGCCCGGGATGGTGAAGATCTGCTCGGTCAGCACGGCACCCGCCAGCAGCCGGCCGAATTCGATGGTGCCGAGTGTCACCACCGGCACCAGCGCGTTGCGCAGCGCGTGCTTCCACACCACCACGCGCTCGGTCAGGCCCTTGGCCCGCGCGGTGCGCACATAATCCTGCGACAGCGCCGAGAGCATCGCCGCCCTGGTATGGCGCATCAGCACCGATGCAACGCCGGTGCCCAGCACGAAGGCCGGCATGATGGTGGTGGCCAGGCTCTCCAGCGGATCCTCCCACAGCGGCACGTAGCCCGAGGGTGGCAGCCAGCCGAGATGCACGCTGAACAGCAGGATCAGCATGATGCCGAGCCAGAAATTCGGCGTGGAGATGCCGAACAGCGCCACCGCATTGGCCGCCCAGTCGGCCGGCGTGTCGCGCTTCACCGCCGAGACGATGCCAAGCGGCACGCCGATGACCACCGCGATGATGAAGGACATGGCGGCCAGCTGCGCCGTCACCGGCAGCTTCTGCAGGATCAGCTCGCTGACCGGCAGGCGGATGCGCCAGGAGAAGCCGAAATCCCCCACCAGCACATTGCCGAGCCAGGCCAGATACTGTTCCCAGATTGGCCGATCCAGCTTCAGCTCGGCGCGGATCTGCGCCAGCACCTCGGGGTTGCCGCGCTCCTCCCCGGCCAGGATGAGCGCCGGGTCGCCGGGCATCAGCTGCTGCAGCCCGAAGATCAGGACGGACAGGATCAGCAGCGTGGGCACCATCTGGCCCGCGCGGCCGAGCAGCCAGCCCCACATCAGCCGATTCCCCGGGCGCGCCGCCGCATCAGTTCAGCCTCATATCCTGCAGCCGGATCATGCCATCGGCGATCGGCCGATAGCCTTGCAGCCGGGTGCTGTGGATCATGATGTTCTTGCGGTGCCACACGAACAGCCGGCCGGCATCCTGCGCCACGGCGATCTCCAGCGCCTGGCGGTACAGGTCGCGGCGCTTCGCCACGTCGGATTCCAGCCGCGCCGCATCCAGCAGCCGGTCGACCTCGGGGTTGGAATATTTCCCGTCATTCTGGCCGCCGCGGCTGTGCATGAAGGCGTGGATGTTGCCATCCGGATCGGTGCGGCCGGACCAGCCGACCAGATAGAGCTGGAAGTCGCCCCGCTGCGCCGCCTGCAGGGAGGAAGCGAATTCCATCGCGCGCAGCGTGATGTCGAAGCCGGCCTCGCGCGCCATGGACTGCACCACCTCGCCCACCTGCCGCAAGTCGGGGTTGTTCGGGATGGTGAATTCCAGCGGCAGCGGCGCGGTGATGCCGGCTTCGCGCAGCAGGGCGCGCGCGCGGGTCACGTCGCGCGCAGGGGGCGCGAAGTTCGCCAGGTGGAAGCCGCTGGCGGGCGGGATCGGCTGGCGCGTCGGCGTGAACATGCCCTCATAGACGACCTGGTTGATCGCCGCGCGATCGATCGCCAGTTCGAAGGCCCGGCGCACGCGTGGGTCGCGCAGCAGCCCCTCGGAGCGCGGGCCATTGTTCACGTTGAACTGGATAGATTGCCAGCCAAGCTCATCCACCGCCACGCCGCGCAGGTTGCGGTTGCGCTGGATGGCGCGCAGATCGTCGGGCTCCATCCGCTCGCCCAGCTCGGCCGCGCCGGACTGGATGTTGGCCAGGCGGACATTATTGTCGGGGATCGACAAGTAGGTCACGCGGTTGAAGTGGATGCGCGCAGCGTCCCAATATTGCGGGAAGCGGTCGAGCACGATGCGGTCCTGCGCCACGCGTTCCGTGAAGCGGAAGGGGCCGGCGCAGATCGGGCGTGTGCCGAAATTGCGCCCCGCCGCCTCGGCGGCCTTGGGGCTCACGATCATGCCCGCGCGGTCGGTCAGCGTCGCGATCAACGAGGCGTTGGGGGCGCCGAGCCGCAGCCGCACCGTCAGCGGGTCCACCACCTCGATCGCCGTGATGTTGCCCATCTCGCCCCGGCGGAAGCTGCCCTGCATGGTCAGGTGGCGGTTCAGCGAATAGCGCACCGCCTCGGCATCCATCATCTCGCCATCGTGGAAGCGCACGCCCTCGCGCAGCCGGATGGTCAGCGTCACGGGGTCGTCCCAGCTATAGCCGGTGGCCAGCTGCGGCACCGCTTCCAGCCGTTCATTGATGTCGAACAGCTTGTCGCAGACGCCCATGTAGACGATCCGCCCGACATAGGTGCGCGACAGGGTCGGGTCGAGGATGTCGGGATCCTCGCGCAGCGCGATGCGCAGATTGGGCAGAGAAGGCGGCTGGCTTTGGGCCTGGGCGGCGAGGGGGGCCAAGGCGGCGAGGCCAAGCCAAGCGGTTGTGGCGATGCGGATCATCAAGTCGCTCCCGGGGATTGAAAGAAGGATTGCAGGGCCCGCAGCCTTTCGCCACCGCGGAAGGGGCGTGCGGCGGCGGGCGTGGGCGGAAGCTCGGCGGCGCGGTGGCAGGCCACGGCATGCGGCGCCGCGTCCAGCTCGGGCATGATGGCGGCGCAGGCGGGGGTGGCGTGCGGGCAGCGGGTGCGGAAGCGGCAGCCGGAGGGCGGGTCGATCGGGCTCGGCAGGTCGCCCTCCAGCAGCGCCGCGGCACCCCCGCCCTCGCCGGGCACGGCCGCCAGCAGCGCGCGGGTGTAGGGGTGGCGGGGTGTTGCGAAGACCGATTCGGCCGGCCCCGCTTCGACGATGCGGCCGAGATACATCACCGCCACCCGGTCCGCGATGTGGCGCACCACGCCAAGATCATGGCTGATCAGCACGAAGGTCAGGCCAAGGTCGCGGATCAGATCCTGCAGCAGGTTCACCACCTGCGCCTGCACGCTGACATCCAGCGCGCTGACCGGCTCATCCCCCACGATCAGCTGCGGGCCGCAGGCCAGCGCGCGGGCGATGGCGATTCGCTGCCGCTGCCCGCCCGAGAATTCATGCGGCCAGCGGCGCGCCAATTCCGGGCGGAGCCCGACGCGGGCCAGAAGGTCGGCCACCCGTGCCGCCTCACCGGCGCGCGGCACGATGCCATGCAGGCGCAGCGGCTCGGCCACCGCATCCGCCACGGTCATGCGCGGATCCAGGCTGCCGAACGGGTCCTGGAAGATCAGCTGCATGTCGCGCCGGCGGGCGCGCAGCGCGCGCGGCGACAGGCGGCGCAGATCCTCGCCGGCGAACAGGATGCGCCCGGCATCCGCCTCGATCAGGCGCAGCGCCAGGCGGCCGAGGGTGGATTTGCCGCAGCCGCTTTCGCCCACGATCGCCAGCACCTGGCCGCGATCGACCGCGAGGCTGATGCCATCCACCGCCCGCACCGCACCGCGTTGGCGCCCCAGCGCATCCCGCACCGGGAAGTGCCGCACCAGCCCATCCAGCTCCAGCAGCGCGCTCATGCGGCCAACAGGCTGTCGAGCGGCGCGCGGTGGCAGGCCACCCAATGGCCGGGTGCGGCTTCGCGCAGCGGCGGCGCGGTGCCGCAGAGATCGGTGGCGAAGGGGCAGCGGGGCGCGAAGCGGCAGCCGGGCGGGGGCGCGCGGAGATCGGGCACCGTGCCCTCGATCGAGGCCAGCCGCGTGGCGCCGCCGGCCAGCTCCGGCCGGGCGCCGAGCAGGCCGATCGTGTAGGGATGCTGCGGCAGGGCGAACAGCCGCGCGGCGGGGGCGCGTTCGGCGATGCGGCCGGCATACATCACCACCACCTCATCCGCATGGTCGGCGACCACGCCGAGATCATGGGTGATCAGCAGCACCGCCGTGCCGGTTTCGCGCTTCAGCGTGTCGATCAGCGCCAGGATCTGCGCCTGGACGGTGACATCCAGCGCGGTGGTCGGCTCATCGGCGATCAGCAGGCGCGGGCGGCAGGCCAGCGCCATGGCGATCATCACGCGCTGGCGCATGCCGCCGGACAGTTGGTGGGGATATTGCCGGGCCCGGCGCTCCGGCTCGGGGATCCGCACGCGGCGGAACATCTCGACCGCTGCGGCCCAGGCGGCGGCGCGGCCGAGCCCCTGGTGCAGTTCCAGCGCCTCCGCCACCTGGTCGCCGGCGCGAAATGCCGGGTTCAGGCTGGTCATCGGTTCCTGGAAGATCATGGCCATGGCGCCGCCGCGCAATTGGCGGCGCGCCTCCGGGCCGAGCGCCAGCAACTCCTGCCCATCCAGCCGGACCGCGCCGGTGACGGCGGCATGCTCCGGCAGCAGCCCCATCAGGCTGAGCGCGGTGACAGACTTGCCGCAGCCGCTTTCGCCGACGATCGCCAGGGTGCGCCCGGCAGCCACCTGGAAGGAGACGCCATCCACCGGCACCAGCCATTCGCCCCCGGCCGGGAAGCCGATGCTGAGGGCGCGCACGTCGAGGACCGCGGTCATCGCCGCGGGGCGCCGGCCGGCCGGGGGGACGCGGTTGGTCCATGCCACATGCCGGTAACTTGACTGCCCCGCGCCCGCCTCGCAACCCGGGCCGAGGCGCCCGCGGGCGCGGCCCGTGCGGCGGCTGCCCGGTTGGGCGTCAGGCCGCCGCGCGCGCGGGCACCTGCAGGGTGGCGCGGATGGCGGCGTCGCTCGGCCCGCCCTCGGTGAAGCGCAGCCGCGCCTTGCCTGCCGCGCTCGCCGCCACCAGTTCGGCCGCGAAGCTGCCGAAGCCCGGCAGGTCGAGCGTCACGCGCGCCTGCGCCGCCAGCGCCGGCGCCCCCTGCACCGAGGCGCCGCCTTCCGACAGGTCGGAGACATGGACCGCGGCGGTCTGGCCGGCATGGCGCAGCATCGCCTCGCGCCAGAGCGGGTGGCGGGTGGTGGCGCGACGGTCGGTTTCCGGGGTGGCGCTGCGCACCGCATCGGCCAGGATCGCCCGCAACGCCTCCATGGAGGCTTCGGTCTCGGTGATGGCGTCGCGCATCTGGTCGGCCCCATCGTGCACACGGTGCGCCAGGTCCGACAGGCCAGCCATCCGATCGGCCACCGTGCGGGCGTTGCCGGCGATGCCGGTCACCGTGCGGGCGATTTCGGCGGTGGCGGCATCCTGCTGCGCCATGGCGTCGGCGATCGCGCCGGTGGCGCGGTCCAGGTCGCCGATGGTGGCGGCGGTGGCGCGCACGGCGCCGACCGCCGCCTCGGTCGCCTGGCCCACTTCCTGCAACTGCCGCGCAATATCCTCGGTGCTGCCGGCGGTCTGGGCGGCCAGGCTTTTCACCTCCTGCGCCACCACGGCGAAGCCCTTGCCGGCCTCGCCCGCGCGCGCCGCCTCGATGGTGGCGTTGAGTGCCAGCAGGTTGGTCTGGCTGGCGATGTCGCCGATCAGCCGGGCGACCTGGCCGATCCGGCCCACCACCTGCTGCAGGCCAAGGATGGCCTGCGTGCTGGTCTCGGTCTCCTCCACGGCGCGCCGCGTCGCGGCCGCCGCGGTCTCCACCTGGGCGGCGATGCTGCGGATGCTGGCGGTCATCTCCTCGGTCGCGGCGGCGCCGCCCTCGGCCAGGCCGAGCGCGCCACGCGCCGATTCAGTGACGTCGGCGCTGGTTTCGCTCACCTGTCGGGCCAGGGCGTTGAGGTCGCGCGCGCCATGCCCGAGCCTGCCGGCATTGGTCGCAACCTCGGTCAGCGCACTGGCCGCTTCGCCCTCGATCTGGTTGGCCAGGCCCGTCAGGGCGGCGATGCGCGCGGCGGCGGCGGCGGCACGGTCTTCTTCCTGCATGCGGCGCAGCAGGGCGGCTTCGCGCCCGCTGTCGCGCAGCACCAGCACGGCGACAGTCATGGCGCTCACCTCATCGGCGCGGTTGGCGGGCGGCACCGAAGCCTCCAGGTCGCCCGCGGCCATCGTGCGCAGGCTTGCCGTCAATTGCGTGATCGGCCGGGTGACGCGCGCCGCCACCAGGCGGGCAGCGAGCAGCGCGCCGGCCAGCGCGGCGATGGCCAGCAGCCCCAACAGGGTGCCAGAGGCGAAGGCGCCATCCCGCGTGCTGGCCAGGTCGGTGGCGGCGGCGGCCAGCAGCGCGTTGCCGGCCCGGCGGATCGCCTCGGTCAAGGGGTCGATGTCGCGGTAGAGGGCCTGCAGGACCAGCGGCTCCAGCGCGGCGGTATCGCGCCGGGCGATGATGGCCGCCAGCTCGGCCAGCGTGCGATCGGCGGCGACCTTGGCGTCACGCACCGCGCGCCACAGCGCCTCGTCGGGCGGCGCCCTGTCCAGGCGCGCGAAGCTTTCGGCGATGCCTGCCTGCGCCGCGCCCAGCGCCGCCTGCCCCTCGGCCCAGCCCATGCCGCCATTGCGCAGCTTGTGCGCCAGCTCGACGGCCGCGACCGCATAGGCGTCCGAGAGCGCCTTGATGTCGGCCATCGGTGCCACGACGCGATCGCGCATGGCGCCCAGCGCATCGACCTTTCCGATGGCGATCATCAGGCCGAGCGCGCAGGCCAGGACGACGGCCGCAGCAAGGCCGAGCTGCACGAGGTTGAGAAGGCGGCGGATGGTCATGTTTCGTGCCCGGATCGTGTGTCGCTTGCACACTGACGCGGCCTGGTGAATGCCGCGTGAAGGAAGGGCAGGCGATTGGGCCTTCAGCCCGCGACCACACCGGCGGGCAGACCAATCAACAACAAGGGGCAAGGGTTGCCGACACCGCGGTGAAGCCGGTCCAGCAACTTCCGCCAATGGGTTGTGGCTTCGCCGAACTTGTCGCTGACCAGGATCTCCGCCGCGGCATCGGCGAAGGCCACCGCGGCGCCCTGTCGCCTTTGCCGGGCGTCGATCAAGCGGAGCTGACGCGCGGTTGGACGATAGCCGAGCCGGTGCAGGTCTTCCGCCGCCTGAACGCCCTGCCGCGTCAGGAAGCTGGCGACAAGCTGCGGCAGCGCCGCGTGCAGCAGGGCACCGCGTGTGATGATGATGCCGACCGAAATGGCGCCGTCCGCGTGCAGCCGCTTGAAGTTCTCAAGATCACGGTCGAAGAACGGGTCCTTGTTGTTCCACTCGATCTCCAGGGCGATCCGTTTGCCGTCCGCCAGGGTCCGCACATGATCGACTTCGTGTGACTGGCTCTGCAACAGCTCGGCTGGGGGCGCCGCCATCCCGGATTTTGGCTGGCCGACGCGAAGGCGGCGTTCCACGTCGAACACCGCCTTGGTCCAGCCTGCCGCATGGAGGGCATGGCGCAATCGCTGCGTTCCCTTGGCCTCCCCACCGCCACCTTCGACCAGTTCGGTGACTGGCACGCGGAAGGCCAGCAACGCGCCCTCAAGCTCCTCGGCCAATCCAGGAAAGTCGCCTTCCAGGATGGCGCGCGCATGCGATTGGAACGCCAACTCGAAGCCTTGCTCTACCAGACGGGCGAACATGCGCAGCTGCCGTCACGGAAGGGTTGGCAGCAGGGGTTGGCGCTGATCTGCCTTGATGGTCTGCGAATGGTTCGCATAGGTCGGCCAGCTTGGCGCATAGCCCTCATCGGCCTCGTTGCCCCAACCGGTCCAGCCGGCGCGCGTGCCGCGGGCGAACAACTCCAGCCGCGGGCCGGGGCTGCAGGCTTCCAGGATCGGGTAGATCTCGTCCGGCTTGCGCGAATGCTCCCGCTTGCGCGTGGCTAGCAGGTTCACCTGCCGCCGTCCGGCCGCCAGGGTGCGCGCCTGTCGGCCGCGCACGCCGAACAACAGCAATTCGGTGACGTTGCGGAAATAGAAACCGACCCCGCGCCCATCCGAGCCGCCATCCTTGCGCACCTTGTGCCACACGATGTTCGACTTGTAGGCGAATCCCCAGGCGGCCATGACGGTCAGGCCCTCGGGCAGCAGCGCGTTCGGCACCCACAGATAGAGATGCGCCGTATCGGCTGCGACCCGGCCCACCGGAAGCGCCTGGATGTCGGCCAGCGTCATCGTGCCGTAGCGCGACAGGCGGCGATGTTCGGGCGCGACCTTGCCGGTGCGGTTCTGGAACTGCCAGGGCGGGTCGGCCAGAACGGTCGCGAAGCGCGCATCGCCGATTGCGGTCAAGAAATCCGTGGACGAATCGACCATCGCGAACCCCTTATGGCCCTGGCCCCGGGTGTGGCGCAGGCGGGGGCGCGGTGCAAGCGGCGGCAGGCCATCGGTGCCCGCCGCCCCCCAGTTCAGATGCCCTGCGTCAGATGTAGTGTTCGGCCAGCGGGCGGAAGCCGTTGAAGGCCTGCGCCGCATAGGTGGTCACATAGGCGCCGGTCGAGATCAGCCGCACGCGGTCGCCGGAATCCAGCGCCAGCGGCAGGCGATAGTTGGACTTTTCGTACAGCGTGTCGGTGCTGTCGCAGGTCGGGCCGGCGATGGTCACCGGGCCTTCGGCGCTGCCATCATGCGGCGTCGCGAAGGCGTAGCGGATGGCCTCGCCCTCGGTCTCGGCCAGGCCACCGAAGCGGCCAATGTCGAGATAGACCCAGCGCACCGGATCATCCTCGGCCTTGCGGGACACCAGCACCACTTCGCTGTCGACCACGCCGGCATCGCCCACCAGGAAGCGGCCGGGTTCCACCAGCATCTCGGGCAGGGCGTTGCCGAAGGCTTCCACCATGGCGCCCGCGATGGCCTGGCCGAAATCGCCGATTTCCGGCACTTCCTGGCGGTAGCGCACCGGGTAGCCGCCGCCGAGATTGACCATGCGCAGGTTGATGCCGGCCTGCTTCAGGTCGGTGAAGATCATCGCCACGCGCGCGATCGCGGCCTCATAGGCGCCGGTCTGGGTCTGCTGGCTGCCGACATGGAAGGAGATGCCATAGGGGTCGAGGCCCCAGGCGGCGGCCTTCTGCATCAGGTCGACGGCCATCGCGGCCTCGCAGCCGAACTTGCGGCTGAGCGGCCATTCGGCGCCCTTATTCTCGACCAGGATGCGGCAATAGACCTTCGCACCCGGGGCCGAGCGGGCGAGCTTCTTCAGCTCCGGCTCGCTGTCGAAGGCGAACATGGAGACGCCCGCGGCGAAGGCGGCCTTGATGGCGCTTTCCTTCTTGACCGTGTTGCCGAACGAGATCGCGGCCGGCGCGGCGCCGGCTTCCAGGCACGCCTCGATCTCCTCGAAGGAGGCCGCGTCGAAGGCCGAACCCAGGCCGACCAGGCGCGAGAGGATCGGCGCTGCCGGATTGGCCTTCACCGCGTAATAGACGCGCGCATGGGGCAGGGCATCCAGCAGCCGGCGGTAATTGGCTTCCACCCGATCCACGTCCAGGACCAGGCACGGCGTGGCCGGCGCATGGTCGCGCAGATAGGCTGCGATCTTTGGGTTCATCGGCCCAGATCCCCTTCAGACATGCGGAGACCAGCCGTGAAACGGCGGCCCCAGTTAACGAAACGGTCGAACGAACCAGCGACCAAGTGAGAACAGCCCAGCCTGCGCCGTGCGGGGTTGCCAGAACGCTTGACGTCGTTGCGTAAACCTTGCGCCGCGGTGACCCGGTTATTGGGCGGGTTCCGTGGGCCTGGGGCCAGAGGCACGTGCGTACTGCGTCTGCCGGCGATATACGCCGCGTCGCCCCGGGCGAAAAGCGGTTTTTGCGGCCGGGACGAAAAATTTTTGTGCGGCCCTGCAAGGCCGCCGGAACCGGGCCGGCGGCGCTTGCGTGGGGGCGGGAAGCCTCCTGAAAAGCGTCACATTCCCCGGCGAATCCGCCGGTTGCGACGGGGCGATCCCAGGGCCTGCCTCAGTTTCCGGCGATTCGCCCGGCCATGGGGCTGGATGCGTCTGCCCGATAGTCGCGCCCCATCCGCCCCGCCAGGAAGGCAGCCCGCCCGGCGATCACCGCATGCTTCATCGCCACCGCCATCCGCACCGGTTGGCCGGCATGGGCGATGGCGGAATTCAGCAGCACCGCGTCGCAGCCAAGCTCCATCGCCAGTGCCGCGTCGGAGGCCGTGCCGATGCCCGCATCGACCAGCACCGGCACCCTCGCCTGCCGCTTGATGGCGCCGATCATGTAGGGGTTCACCACGCCCATCCCGCTGCCGATCGGCGCACCCAGCGGCATGATGGCGACGCAGCCCAGATCCTCGAGCCGCTTCGCCGCCACCGGGTCATCGGCGCAATAGACCATCACCTCGAACCCATCCTTCACCAGCGCCGCCGCGGCCTCCAGCGTTGCCGCCATGTCCGGATAAAGGAAGGGCGGGGGGCCAAGCACTTCCAGCTTCACCAGGTTCCAGCCGCCGGCTTCGCGTGCCAGGCGCAGCGTGCGCACCGCCTCGGCGGCGGTGTGGCAGCCGGCGGTATTGGGCAGATAGGTGTAGCGGTCCGGCGAGACGTAATCCTGCAGCATCGGCGCGCCCGGGTCGGACAGGTTCACCCGCCGGACCGCGACCGTCACCATCTCGGCGCCCGAGGCGGCGATCGAGGCCGCGGTGGTTTCCAGATCCTTGTAGCGGCCGGTGCCCACCACGAGTCGGGAGGTGAAGCGGCGGCCGGCCACGAACCAGGGGTCCTCGGCCGCGGCGTCCAGCGGAATCGTGGCGTCCATGGGCTCAGCCCCCCCCGATGAAGTGCACGATTTCCAGCCGATCCCCGGGCGCGAGCGCGGTCGCGGCCCAGGCCGATCGCGGCACGATCTCCAGGTTCCGCTCGACCGCCACCTTGGGCGCGGCCAGGTTCAGTTCGGCCAGCAAGGCGGCCACGCTGCTGCCGGCCGGCATCTCACGCGGTTGGCCATTGACGGTGATCGGGATGGGGCGCTGCATGGCGCCAGAGATGGCGCGGCGCCTGCCTCCCGGCAAGACAGCTTGCCCCGCCGGGGATAGGATGCTAGCGCCGCGCCCCAATCCGGGAAACGCCGACACGTGAGTGAAACCGCCGATCCGCCCCTGATTCTCGTGCTGAACGGGCCGAACCTGAACCTGCTGGGCACGCGGCAGCCCGAAATCTATGGCGCCGCCACGCTCGACGATGTCGAGAGCCTGTGCGCGGAAACCGCCGAGCAGCTTGGCCTGGCCATCGATTTCCGCCAGACCAACCTGGAGGGCGAGCTGATCACCTGGGTGCAGCAGGCGCGCGGGCAGGCCGCCGGCATCGTGATCAACCCGGCCGGCTATTCGCACACCTCGATCGCGCTCATGGATGCGCTGAAGGCGGTGGACCTGCCGGTCGTGGAGGTGCACATCAGTAACATTCACCGCCGCGAGGAATTCCGGCATCTGAGCTACGTCTCCAAGGCCGCGACCGGCGTGATCGCGGGGCTTGGCATTCATGGCTATGCGCTGGCGCTGTCCGCCCTGGCGGAACTGCTGGCAGAGGAAGGAGAGGCCTGATGGCCGGCGTCACGTTCGACCCCGCGGCGATCCGCGAACTGGCGCAGATCCTGCGCGACACCGACCTCACCGAGATCGAGCTGGTGGAGAATGACAGCCGCATCCGCGTGGCGCGCCAGATCGTCGTGCAGACGGTGGCGAGCGTGGCCGCGCCCGCCGCCGCCGCACTGCCGCCCCCTGCCCCGGTGGCGACGCTGGACGCAACGCCGGACGCCGCGCATCCAGGCGCCGTGACCTCGCCCATGGTGGGGGTAGCCTATCTGGCGCCCGAGCCGGGCTCCGCCCCCTTCGTGACGCTGGGCGCGCGCGTGGCGCAGGGCCAGACGGTGCTGCTGATCGAGGCCATGAAGACCTTCAACCAGATCCGCGCGCCCAAGGCGGGCACGGTGACGCGCATCCTGGTCGATAGCGGCTCGCCCGTCGAATATGGCGAACCGCTGATGATCATCGAATAGGCGGGCCGCGTGTTCCGCAAGGTCCTGATCGCCAACCGCGGGGAGATCGCGCTCCGCGTGCATCGCGCCTGCCAGGAGATGGGCATCGCCACGGTGGCGGTCCATTCGACCGCCGACAATACCGCCATGCATGTGCGCCTGGCCGATGAGAGCGTGTGCATCGGCCCGCCCGCCGCGCGCGACAGCTACCTGAACATGGCGGCCATCATCTCGGCCGCGCTGATCACCGGCGCGGAAGCGGTGCATCCCGGCTACGGCTTCCTGTCGGAGAATGCGAATTTCGCCGAGATGGTCGAAGCCCATGGGCTGGCCTTCATCGGGCCCACGGCCGCGCATATCCGCATGATGGGCGACAAGATCGCCGCCAAGGACGCGATGCGGCGGCTTGGCGTGCCGCTGGTGCCGGGCAGCCTCGGCGCGCTTGCCACGCTGGAGGAAGCGCGCGAGGTGGCGGCCGCGGTCAAGTACCCGGTGCTGATCAAGGCCGCGGCCGGCGGCGGCGGGCGCGGCATGAAGGTGGCGCACCGCGAGGATGAGCTTGAGGAAGCCTGGCGCGTGGCCCGCACCGAGGCCAAGGCCGCCTTCGGCGATGACAGTGTCTATCTGGAGAAGTATCTTGACCGGCCTCGCCATATCGAGATGCAGGTGCTGGCCGACACGCACGGCAACGTCGTGCATTTCGGCGAGCGCGACTGTTCGCTGCAGCGCCGACACCAGAAGCTGGTCGAGGAAGCCGGCAGCCCCGTGCTAAGCGCGGCCGAGCGGGACGCGCTGGGCGCGCAGGTCACGGACGCGCTGCGCGGCCTTGGCTATCGCAATGCCGGCACGCTGGAATTCCTTTGGCAGGATGGGCAATTCGCCTTCATCGAGATGAATACCCGCCTGCAAGTGGAACATCCGGTGACCGAGATGGTCTGCGGCGTCGACCTGGTGCGCGAGCAGGTGCGGATCGCCGCCGGCGAGCCACTCGGCTACGGGCAGGAAGATGTGCGGTTCAACGGCCACGCCATCGAATGCCGGATCACCGCCGAGGATCCGGACACTTTCGCGCCCAGCCCCGGCCGGGTCGAGATGTACCACGCCCCGGGCGGCCTTGGCGTACGCGTCGATAGCGCGCTCTATTCCGGCTACACGGTGCCGCCGCACTATGACAGCCTGGTGGCGAAGCTGGTCGTCCATGCGGCGACCCGGGCCGAGGCCATCGCCCGTCTGCGGCGCGCGCTCAAGGAAATGGTGGTGGGCGGCATCCGCACCACCATCCCGCTGCACCAGAAGATCGTGGCGGATCCCGAATTCCAGGCGGGCGACTATACCATTCATTGGCTGGAGCGGTTTGTCGCGCGGAACGCGCGCGAGGAATGAGGCGCGGAACGCGCGCGAGGAATGAGGCGCGGAACGCGCGCGAGGAATGAGGCGCGGAACGCGCGCGAGGAATGATGAGACCTGTGCGCGGATGGGTTGCTTCGACGCGGCGGTCTCTGGTTCGATGTCGTCGTGCGGAAGCTGGAGGCAGCGATGGCCCGTCGTCGGATTGGACAGGATCAGTTCGCATTGGATCGCACCGCGTCGCGCGGCGGCACGTCGCTCGACGCGGTGTCTGCCATGATGG
>Ga0247843_1001803_pt1 | contig 41487 bp, 43 predicted proteins | sample LaCruzMarch2017__FD_192420 | JGI IMG/M metagenome (GOLD analysis project Ga0247843, IMG submission 192420) | Freshwater microbial communities from meromictic Lake La Cruz, Castile-La Mancha, Spain - LaCruzMarch2017_8m | ecosystem: Environmental > Aquatic > Freshwater > Lake | place: Spain...
GCGCAAAGGTTTCCACCTCTTCGCTTACCAGTGGACTTTCGTCTCAATCAGACGGGGTCAACTATAACATCACGTGTACGGCTGAGACCTCGTATGTATTTACGCTATCTTCTATCTCAAACCTGGGGAGTGATTTTAGCGGAAATGCGAGCGCTAATTCGGCCTCCATCACAGCATCTAACTGCCCAAATATGGCTCTAGGAACGCAAATGAGTAGTGTTGATATGCCCAAGGTCACACGAGTCGGTAGTGTGTTAAAAATAAACGACGGCCTAAGCGCCCAAGACGTCCTTAGCATCATGGGCTCCACTCTCTCCGGCAAAACCATAGAATCCTGCGACAACGGTCTTATGACCTTCAGTGGATTCACCTCTGGCTCTATCAACACAGGTAATAAAACAATCTCTGTGAAATTCACGATGAACAGGTCAGACGCTGCTTGCAGGATTTAGTTAGCAACATGAAGGACATTACTGGTACTTCACGGATTCAATATAGAGATGCTGGTTAGGCATTGACCTAGATTAAATCGTGATTTTGTAGTCCTTAGAAATAATTTTGCCTATACTTTCTGTGAATACTGTAGCTGCCTTTGAAACCCTTTCGATCTGCTCTAGGGCGGTTACTTGCTCTTTTGCATCCCTTAGTTCTGAGGTCCGATAAACGCAGCTAGATTCCACCAAGTTAGTAGCTTCTGTGTATAAATTCCAATAGAGCTGCCAACTTGAGTTTACGATTCCGTTGTCAAAGGCGACCATTTCCTGTTCGTTGGATTTAGTAATGGGACTTATATTTCTTTGGCTTTGAATATTTACAGCATCCTTTAACAGATCAGTCATCCCCGATAGAGGTTGTGAGATATATGTGCCAAGTTTTAAGCAAATGTAGGCTCGATGTGATTGAATTAGTGTCTGTGTCCGCCCGGTTCCGGTTGTAACCCAGCGGATCTGGTTTGTTTTAAGAATCAGCTTCTCGACTTTTAAAATTAGCTCTGACTTCCAGACCGTGTCTTCCTTGAATGGGTAAGAATTTGAAAAGCCAGAGGAAATCGTGAGGACTGAAATAAGCGCAGCGAACAAAAGTTTAAACATAAGTAGCTCCTGTAGTTTACTAGCAGGCCCTTTAGTCCCAAGTTTATTTAGAGTCAACGCAAAACGCCCGAGACACTAGCCCGTTTCTTCGGCTTCGGCTAATCTTCGTCATTCTACTTACGAAGCGCCATCGAAAGCGCAATCAATCCGTAAATAAGAGGCGTTTCAAAGCCATTCTGCTTGAAAGAAAATCCGTTCTTCAAGTGCTCCATCACCGCACCACTCATAATCACTAAGACGATCGCACTTGCGATACGATCTTTGATTTTAAATAAAATCGCTAGAGAACAAGCAATTTCGATAAACCCTACCGGATACGACAACCAAGATTGAAACCTAGCTTCTGTTTTCCACCAAGTCTGGCCATCAGCCGATAAATTCCACACCCCGTGAAATGCAAGCGGTATCACGAGTGCCAATCTCAGCGAGAGATCAGAGAGAAATTCAAATATTTTTTCCATAAACCCCACGCTCCCTTATAACGACCTCTTCGTTCAAGTACAAACGCTGTAACCCATCGATGAATATTTGTTTCACACTTCTGATTTATTCTGAAATAGCGTAATGAACCCATATGTGTGTGAAGCGTTACTTTAACCTAGTTATCACCCTTGTGTTTACCATCATATGGGTGGGCGGGGTTACTAGACTGACCGGCTCTGGACTGTCCATTACCGAGTGGCAGCTTTTTACAGGCATCCTTCCGCCGCTCAGTGATTCCGCTTGGGAGCTTGCTTTTCAGAAATACCAAACCATCCCCCAGTACACTTTGATCAACGAAGGTATGGAGTTAAGTAACTTCAAAATCATCTACTTCTGGGAGTGGTTTCACCGTCTGGTAGGAAGATCCATAGGCCTGGTAGCTTTCATAGGTTTTGCTCTCCTAAGCTTTCGGGGGTTATGGCCAAGTAAGCGCATCAGACATAAAACCCTGATAGGCGCCTTAATGATTGCAGCCCAAGGAGCCATCGGTTGGTATATGGTCAAATCAGGCTTAAACCAAGGTACTTCCGTCTCGCCGTACCGCCTTTCTATTCATCTCTCCACTGCGTTTGTGATCCTTTATTATTGGACAAGACTCTCTCTGGACTTACGACCTGCCTCCACCTTCTCACCCCTTCAAGCTTCGAGTAGAGATCTTTATAAACTTAGAGTTCTTTTTTACACCTCACTCTCCGTTTTTGCGCTTCAAGTTATTTATGGGGCCTGGGTTGCGGGAATGAAGGCGGGCTATGCGTTTCCAACTTATCCTCTGATGGGTGGAGAGTGGTTTCCCTGGTCCAGCGTAATGGAGGGCAAGGGGCTTCTTAATTTAAGTATCAATCCCATCGTAATACAGTGGGTGCATCGGTGGCTTGGGGTCGCGGTGCTTCTGGTTTGCGGTTACTTCTTTAAAAAACTCTATAATTTCGACCACAAAGAGGTGCGAAGAATCATACTCCTTCTTACGTGTTCTCTAGTGGCACAATTTGCTCTTGGAATTGCGACTCTTGTCTACGGGGTGCCTGTGCTCTTAGGAAGTCTTCACCAACTCAATGCGGGAATTCTGGTTTTCTTATTTGCTCGCTTGAGCTTTTTCTTGAAGACGGGTAACCCTTAAGTATGGATCAAATCAAAGCAACCCTCGATAAAGTCCTCTCGAACGAACTTACTGCTTTTCTCTTCGTTTTTAGCTGCGCAGTCGGAGCCTTTCTAGGTATCGCTGGCGGATTTTATTTTATCTATCAAACCGCAATCTATATCGGCGCTTACTGAGGCACATACCTCACGGTGATGAGGGTCGTTTTTTGTTTGCATCTGCTAACTTCCGGACATCTTTTGGGGAAAAACTTCGACCAGTTTTTCTAAATCAGCGTATTTAAAAATGTTATCGCTGAAGTCACTCGAATTCCATCAGGTGTCTGATAGTCTTTCTTTCCATGCATATGGATTTGCCAAGCTTTAGCTTCAGGATGTTTTGATTTTAAATACCTAAGTGAATCGCTGACAGGCGCATCACTCCATTTACATTCAACAAGAATTTTGGCTTTGGTGTTTTTAGTGATTACAAAGTCGACTTCTTTTTTGTCTGTATTTCTAAAGTATTGTAGTGAGAGCTCATCACCGAGCGAGTCCTCTTGAAATTCCACCCACTTTTTTAGGTGACAAGCCACCATGTTTTCAAATCGAATGCTAGGCTCATCCATGAGATTCCAGTCGTAAAAATAGAGCTTCTGTTCTTTTTTTACAGCCCGTGCAAGTTTGTAACCGTAGGGGGAAATTCGAAAAAAACTGTAAAGGTTCTCTAAAATCACGCACCATTTGGCTACTGTCGCATGGGCGACTTGTAACTCTTCCCTAAGTCCATTTAACGATAGAGGTGAACCCACCCTACTGGGAAGAATACGTGTGAGCATTTCCATGGTGGCAAGATCTTCGATTTTTTCCAGTGAAGAGACTTCTTCCCGTACAAGGCGTTTTCTATATTCTAGCGACCACCGATTTGTTTGTGCCTTCGAACTGGAGAAAAAAGGTTCTGGAAACCCATTTAAATGCAATAGTGTTTCTAGTTCCTTTCCGGTTTTCATTCCTAGCTCTTTTGCGCTCAAGGGATTCATACGCAGTAAATGATACCGACCCTGCAGAGAGTCTCCACCTCTGCCATAAAGATCTAAGCGAGCGCTTCCAGTAACTAAAATCTGTTGTGAGGGAAGCTTGCTGTCATAAATGCCCTTTAAATAGTTTCTCCATTTACGATATTTATGAATCTCATCAAATATCCACAACCTACTCTCAGGAAACGTTTGAGCAAGAATCATATCTTTGCCCTTGTCGGTATCCCAATTCATATATCCAGTGACTCCACCAGGCAATTTCTTTGCAACATAGGTCTTGCCGACTTGTCTTGGACCCGCCACGAAAACCATCTTTTTTTTAAGGTCTGAAATGATCTGGTGATTCAGGTAACGCGTGTCGAGTGCCATGATCTTATTGTAAGTGTTTTTTCTATACCTGTCAAAAATACACGCGTGTTTTTTCTATGGGTATCAAAAAAACGCTGACTGACTTTGCTTTCATCAAACTAGCAGACAGGCGCCCCCTAAGGCACGTACCTCACGGTGATTAGGGTTGTTTGATTTTTTCTCACGACAACGCTTCCACCAGGTAAAACACCTGCCGCATCCGTGCTCACGTCCACGTTATAGGTCCCAGGAGAAAGCGGCATTCTTGCTATCATAAACCCTTGAGGGAGCCAGTTCCACGATCTTGTATCAGCTCGGTCCGAAGCAAGAAGAGCATAGGTCAGTAAAGTTCCAAGACCTGAGTTATTCGTGCGCGAATTAATCACAGCCCCAACACCGACTTTCGCTGCAACACCTGCCATTTTTTTTGCGATAATGCCGCCCCATTTTTGCTTCAAACTTTCTCTGGCTGCGTTCTCGACATCCATCACTTGAAAAAAATATGGCTCGTGGGAAATTTTTTCACCGTTTGAACGAGAAACAATGAGACGTCCACCGTAGACAGGATTAGGGCGCGAGACAAATTCTGGTACGCTCACAAGTCCTGCGGAGGGAATTTTCTTAGGCGAAATTCCGCGTTCAAAGACCACGACTAACTCTCCGTCATTCGCTTTGCGCGCGATTTCAAGCGACTCGCTAGCAAGCTTTCCGTACTCGACCTGCTCTTCTCTTACGCCAATTTTTTTTGCCATTCGGACTATATCGTAAGCAAGTCTAGGCTCTGCGTGACTAAGCGCTTTATAGGCAGCCTTATACGCAATCAGTGCATCGTTCCACTCGCGCTCCGCCTCGTAAAGTATGCCGCTTAAATAGTGTGCAAGTGCGTTCTCTCCGTAAGAACGTTTTCCCTCGGAGTTCATGAGGTAAATTTTTCGGTTCACCCGTCTAGCTTCAATGAGCGCGTCTGAGTACCGTCCAAGCGAAGCGTAATCAAGCGCTAGAAATACGTTTATCAGGATATTCTCGAAGTCTTCAGCCTTATATTGTTTAATCTGATCACTGACAAGTAAAGTCGCTGCTTCAGTAGATAGCCTCGTATAATCTTTTAAATCAGCAATGTCGTCTGCTTGTCTAAAAATCTTTATACTTTCCTCATACACACGAGCCGTATGAAGCGCCGTACCCCAGTCCATCAAGTATAAAAGAGCATCGTCCCCCTCGCGCCCTTTTTTATCAAACCCTGCCTTACACTTTTCTGCTGCAGCTAAATATTTGCCCGCAAAAAAAGCGTCATCTGGACCATGGTCACTAAGCCTGGAGGACGAGCACCCTACTCCAAAAAAAAGTGCCAATGTGAGAACATAATATTTCCACATTGGCACTTTTTTAAAAATCATTCACGCAATCTCCTAGAGTCTATCGTCCGACTAGAGACCCACGCGACGTTTACGAAACTGCTTACGAATTTCTTTATCTTCTACACAATCAATCTCTGAGGTCTCGACGTTTGTAAGATTCATCGTGAGCTTATAGTAGATAAACTTGTCGTTTCCTACTTGCTGAATGTTAGTCGCCATAGCGCCTGACAGGATGTAATCAAGACCAGTTTGTTTTCCGCGAGATTTTCGTGAATCTTCTTTCACGTTAGCGCCCTCATTATAAACGTACTCGTCCTCTAATGTGCTTCGCTCTTCTTTGTTAATGAATTTCACTTTCTTTGACTTAATAAGTGCGGTTCTAATTTTATCGGTCATCGCGCGCATATCGATGTGCTCTTCCGTGCGATTAAGGACCTGCTCAACTGCAACACGAGGGGGTTTAGAGGCCTTTAGGATTTCGTCACACTTTACCATGGCAGCTACAATGGCATCCGACATCTGCTGCATATCTGCTTCGTTCCACTTATCATCCAGTAATTCTACCCTTGTAGGATCGTCGTAAGCGCCTTGGGTAAAGGCTTTAGGACCACAGCCAGACATCATGGCAAAGGTTCCCAGCAAACTTAAAGACATGAGACCACTTGTCAAACAAACACGAGAAAGCATAAAAGTCCTCCATTGGAAAATTTGAACTCGATCTCACACGGTTTCAACCTGCAAGGCAAGCCTCTAGAACTAGGTCCATGGATTTTTATTCAAGGCAAGGGAGGGGTTGGCAAAACCACCCTAGCCCGTGCGCTTGCCCACACTTTAGCTCAGAAAGGCTCAAAGAAAATTCTATTAGTACTCAACCGTGAGCCCTACCAGACTGACACGAAGCACACCGAGGTAGTCTTTCAGACCGATACTGCCTTCGAAGAATACGCCACACTTAAGCTAAAAAGTAAGACGCTCGCCCACGTCCTTTGCCACAACGACCTGATGAAATATCTCTTACAGGCAGCACCGGGGATTTCTTCCATGGTCTACTTGGGATATCAGTGGCACGCGCTAAGCTCCTATGACCACGTCATCGTCGACTTTCCCTCGACTGGTCACGGGCTTTCAACACTTGAATCGGTTTTTTCATGGGGGGCTCTCTTCACCAGTGGGCTTATGAAAGACGACATCGAGAAGATGAAGCAGACCCTTTTAGATCCAGAATCGTGCACTCACCTCTTAGTAAGCCTTGCCGAAGAATTACCACTCCAAGAGACCTTAGACTTAAAAGCACAGCTCTTAAAACGTATCCCAAATGCGAGAAGCACTGTGCTGATCAATAAATGCTGGCCTAGAATAAAGGCTCATGACGTACATCCGGAAGACGAGGCAATGAATTTCTGGAAACGAAAACTAGAGTCAGAAGATCGTATGCTAGCCGCTTATTCAGAACCCTTCCTGACACTTCCCTTTCTACCGCAATTTGCGAACGACCCTATTCATCTCTCAAAACATTTGAGTGATTTGTGCTTATCACAGTTGGTAGTCCACACAGGTGGGGTGAGGTAGCGCATGAGCAAGCCACGCATACCAAAAATCACACTCATCTTAGGCACCGGAGGAGTTGGCAAAACGACCCTAGCTGCCTCCCTTGGCTTACTCTCAGCACAACAAGGACAAAGAACTCTCATCATCACAATCGATCCGTCAAAACGACTAGCTCAAGCTCTTGGTATGGACGCGTCTTCTCATTCAGGCGAGACAATTTCAGTTCCACTTCCACTGCACCTAAACACTAGTAAAACAGGTGCGCTGTTCGCACTCATTCCTAATAATCTAAAAACCTATCATCAGTTTCTACACTCCCTCACCCAGGACCAAGAACTGCTCGAAAGACTTAAAAAACAGCCTATTCTTAAGTCTTTTGCGACCGAGCATTCAGGTGCAAATGAATACTTCGCACTAGAGGTTTTAGATCAGGCTATGCGCAATGATAACTATGATCACATTATCTTAGACACTCCACCTGCGCAGCACGCCTCAGATTTTTTTGAAGGGCCAGAGCGACTGATCTCACTTTATAAAAATAGAATTCTTGCACGCTTACTAGGAAAAGGCTCCAACATCCTAGCTTTTGGAATGAATCGCTTACTCAAGCTTTTTAAATTCGTTTTAGGAGATGGCCTCTTCACTACAATTCTTGATTTTGCCGAAGTATTTCTGCAAGTCCAGCAGCCGCTCATTCAGAAGATGGATCGGATCTTAAATAGCTTGAAAGCTCCGGAGGTCTCTGTTTCCATCGTGACTCGCCCTCACGTCACGCAAATTAAAGAAATAACCGATCTTCTCACCCATCTTAGAAGTAAATCCATCCAAGTCTCCACGTGTTACGCCAACATGACCCATCAGTTCCCACCCTTTAGCGGTAGAGACCCGGACGACGAAGCGTTCTTAGAAAGCGCCTTTGCGCCAGAGGCAGAAGCCATAGAAAAGTTAAGACACACCCTCCATCATCCTGGCATCATCACAACGAAAAGCGGTGAAGTTTTGAAATGTATCCATGATTTCGGACCTATGACTTCTGGACTTGAAGAACTTGCGAAAATCAGCGAGATACTAGCGAAATGACTATCTCTGTGCGTCTCTCGCATCATCGCCGGAATCTCGCCCTCCTGACAGGGGCGATGTTCGTTCTGATGGGGATAACGGGCGCAAGCCTAGCAGAGTCTTCTCATCCCCTGTCTGAGATTAGAGTGCACGTGTTAAAACGAAACTATGCCGAGGCTGAGGCTGAACTAAAAAAAACCCTCCCTGCTCTGACTCTGGTGCGCGACCGAGAGGAGGCTTACTGGCTCCTTGCACAGTCCCAAGAACAACAGAAGAAAAACTCCGAGGCTCTTTCGAATTATAAACTATTCCTAGAACTGACAGATCCAAAGAATCCGGAGCGCACGGATGCACTTCTTTCCATAGGAAGGCTCGCGCAGGAGCTTCAGTCACTCGATGTTTCATCGGTAGCGTTTCAAGAAGTTTTATCCCTTAAATTAGGCACAGATCTGCAGATAGCACAGGCTCTTCTCGGCCTTAGCAGAAATGACTACCAGAGAAAGCGCTATTCACGTGCGGTAGGATATTTAGAGGCTTCGCTTTCGCGTTTCTCAAGCGCAGACGAGCTGCATGAATCTAAGTTTCAATCTCTCGAGCTTGAGTTTCTGCTACAAGTCACCCAGTGCTCAGCGTTCCCGACAAGTACCTCCCTCAAAGAAGCTCAGTGGCTGGATCAACTGGAACGAAAAGGAACGTGCCTCCTTAAGCTCTCCACGCTCGTAAACAAGCTGTCCCCTTGGAACACAAAGCGCCCTAAAGAAATAGCAGCGATCAGACAGAAACTAAGTGGCCTTATCTCTCAGTACGAGGCAGATGCTTTGAACGATCGACCCAAGCTGAAAATAAAAACTCAGAGCATAATATCCCACGTTAGAGAACTCTACTTGCTGATTGATCAGCCAATAGGAGCTGATGCGCCAAAGGCAATCCCATGAAGTCTAACCTCATCGAACTCAAGGAGCACTTTTCTTTCAAAGAGAACTTGGCGCAGAAGATTGCAAAGAATCATAAGAAAATGACAGAATGGTTTAAAGACTACGAGTGCAATCACCCGTATCAACTCACGACATCTTTAGACGTCAGGGATTCTGGTTATAAAATTGTGCCCGTGGATTGCAACCTCTATCCAGCAGGTTTCAATAACCTCTGTGCGGAGGACCTTAGGACCGCCCCCCAGATTATCTCAAACTCTGCTTCTCAATACGGCAGAAACGTGCTGATTCTAAGTGAGGAAAACACAAGAAATCAATTCTACATTCAAAGCTTATTTCAACTTTCTGATCTTATGAGAGAGGCTGGATTTAATCCGGTCTTAGGCTGGCTAGGTCCGCTTCAAGAGAATTCTCTCATGCTTACAGCTCACGATAGTACAACGAGAGTGACGTATCCGTTGAAGTTTAATTTAGAAACAAAAGACTATTACGTCTCTGTCGCAGAAAACGAGCAGTTCACTCCAGATTGGCTACTTCTCAATCATGACCTATCAGGTGGATGTCCAGAGATCCTCTCTGTAAACGCGAATCAACCTGTCATACCCTCCGCTAAGTTTGGGTGGTATCAGAGAACAAAATCCCAGCATTTTCATATTTACAATAAACTTGCGGCCGAGCTTGCGAACCTATGTAGTATCGACCCTTGGGTTTTTACAGTGGACACCGAGGAGGTAGATGCGGTGGATCTAAATCAGGATTTAGGTTTGGAACGGGTGGCAGAGAAAGTGGGCCTCATTCTCAAAAAATCAAAGTCCTCCCACGTAGAAAGAAATATTCCCTATAAGCCTTTTGTATATGTAAAAAACAACGCTGGGACTTACGGAATGGGAATCCAAGTGTTTCACTCCGTAGAAGAAGTCACTCAGATGAACCGCAGAGAAAAAAACAAACTATCCGTAGGAAAAAATAAGTCCGCCATTCATTCTTTAGTGGTTCAAGAGGGCGTTCCAACAAACATTCTCATTGATCGCTTGGTCGCAGAACCCGTGGTGTATTTATTTCGTGGGAAGCTCATCGGGGGGTTTTTTCGCGCGCATGAGGCAAAATCAAACGAAGAAAATTTAAACTCACAGGGCGTTGTGTTTAGAAAAATGTGTATGACTGATGCCTCTGCACTTGAAACTGGCGAACTTACAAAAGACTCGGTTTACGAGACTGTTTACGGGACGATTGGCAAACTTTCAGCGCTTGCGGCTGCACAGGAGAAAATGAAGTGACACTCAACACAAATGCCCCCACGAAGGTTTGTAAATCACGCTCCCGCGTTTTTGAAAACGTTCTTGAACTTATCGGCTCCACACCCGTTGTTAAGCTCCACCATTTTGGAAGTGAAACGGGTCATAGCTTTTTTGCAAAATTAGAGTTCCTTAATCCAGGCGGTAGCGTAAAAGACCGGATTGGATGTTCACTGATTGAAGATGCTGAAAGGCGAGGGAAACTAAAACCAGGTGGCACGATCGTCGAAGCTACAAGTGGCAACACAGGTGTAGGCCTTGCGATCGCAGCAGCAGTAAAAGGCTATCAGTGTATTTTTGTCCTCCCTGATAAAATGTCGCAAGAAAAAATCCAAGCCTTGCAAGCCTTCGGAGCGCACGTTGTCATTACTCCAAGCGGGGTAGAACCAACAGATCCTAAATCGCACTACTCGGTAGCGCGAGCGTTAGCAGAACGCCCGAATCACTATTTGACTGAGCAGTATGATAATCTTGTGAACCGCGACACACACTATCGCACCACGGGACCTGAAATTTTAGAACAACTTCCTGATATTGATGTCTTTGTCGGAGGTATGGGCACTGGTGGGACGCTCTGTGGTACCGGGGCATACCTAAAATCTGAGAACCCACGAATCAAGATCATTTGCGCTGATCCAAAGGGTTCGATTATTGCGGATCATTTTAAATACGGGGAAACCAGATCTCCTCATGCCCCCTATTTGGTGGAAGGTATCGGAGAGGATTTTATACCGAAGAATTTTGATTTTTCGGTTCTAGATGATGTCATCACCGTAGAAGATAAAGACGGGTTAATGTTAACTCGAGATTTACTACATAAAGAGGGTTTATACGTAGGAATGTCCTCGGGTTCGGCACTGAGTGCAGCACTGATCTGGGCAAAACAGAATCCCGTTTCTAGTAATCAGTCTAAGTTAAATATTCTTATCCTCTTCCCTGACAGTGGCGACCGTTACATGTCGAAAGTATGGAGTGATCCTTGGATGTTAGACCAAAATGTTCTAACCCCATCATCCCAGACGCTCCATCCGGTGAGGAAGATAGCAGGCGCTAAAGGGAACTACCCCATTTTTGAAGGAGCTAAATAGTTATGAAATCAAATCACGATCTCACAAGTTTAGGATTTGCTACAAAAGCGATTCACGTAGGCCAATCTCCTGATCCACTTACGGGAGCCGTGATGGTTCCGGTCTATCAGACCTCGACTTTCGCGCAGAAATCGCCAGGCGAACACACCGGCTATGAATACGCAAGAACCGGAAATCCAACACGCACAGCCTACGAAGCGTGTCTTGCTTCACTGGAAGATGCAAAATACGGACTAGCGTTCTCCTCAGGTCTTGCTGCCACGGATGCAATATTACACACGCTTTCGCAGGGCGATCACGTGATTTGCTCGGATGATGTTTACGGAGGAACGTTTAGAATTTTTGATAAAGTTTATCGAAAGCTTGGTATTGAGTTTACTTATGTTGATTTTACTAAACCCGAGAAAATCAGTGCTGCCTTTAAACCCACTACTAGATTAGTCTGGATAGAGACCCCCACAAATCCCACGCTAAAAATCTCTTCTATTTCTAGAGTTTCAGCTTTGGCAAAATCGCACGGCGCTTTGACAGTAGTAGATAACACGTTTATGAGTCCGTTTTTTCAACAGCCACTGAAGCACGGAGCCGACCTTGTCTTGCACTCAGCGACGAAATATTTGAACGGCCACTCTGACGTGGTGGGTGGTGCAATCCTAACCAGTCATACAGAAATGTATGAACGACTCAAGTTTCTCCAAAACGCTGTCGGAGCGATCCCAGGACCATGGGACTGTTTTCTCATTATGCGCGGACTTAAGACCTTGCCGCTTCGTATGGAGAGACATCAACAAAATGCTCTAAAAATAGCCGAATTCTTAAGCTCCCATCCCTCCATTAAAGAAGTACGCTATCCGGGCTTAGAGTCCCATCCGCAGCACGGGGTGGCTAAAGAGCAGATGAGCGGTTTTGGCGGGATGATGACTGTTTGGTTAAAGGGTGGCCTTGCAGAGTCGCGTAGATTCCTTGAGAACGTCCGAATCTTCACTTTGGCCGAGAGCTTAGGCGGTGTGGAGAGTTTAATTGAGCATCCTGCCATCATGACCCATGCCTCCATACCCGAGGCTACAAGACGAGAACTAGGCATCCAGGACTCTATGGTGAGGCTCAGTATCGGCATTGAGAGTGCTCAGGACCTTATCGACGACCTTAAATGGGGTTTAAAAGGCATTTAGACGGCTAGCCATGCTTTCAATGAGCTTGATTTAACCCTTGCCTATTGGATCAGGGCGGATGTATTGCTGTAGGCATATGAAACAAATTCGTCGCTTCATCAGGTACATCCTTGGTGGCAACAACCGCATCTTGCTTGCTTAAGAGTTTCGCGGCCTAAGCCGCTTCACTTCCGGCATAGTCCACTCTATTTCGAGACACGTGCAATCGCGTGTATTAACCTCGTCGAAGTTAAAGGCAGAGCCTTCTTGTTTTTTCTCAAATCCTAGTTCCGTAAATAAACTCAGCGATGTCTTTGAATGATCAGACAAGGATCTATTCCAGATCTCCATACCGGCATCCACCCCTCCCACACGCTCTACGGCCCCATCACTGAGGAGCATAAATTTATCTCCAGGCGATACACGCCAAACCTGAGACTCTTCGGACACTTTTAGGGATGCTTGGTTAAGGCTTAGAAGATATTTAGCGTCGTGGCCCACGACCTCAAACAGACCAGATTCTCTTTTCCATTCACCTAAAAAAATCTGGAGCCCGGGACCCTTTTCTCTGAGCTCTTTGGTTTCTGCGAGAAAAGTTTGCAGCCAAGAATTCAGGGGCTCTGAGATACCGATTTTGCCGGCCACTCGTCCCATCAAAGCAAGTACCTTGCCTGCAATGCCGTACGTCGCAGAGTCCGTAAAAAGAAATCGAAAACCCTGCTCGTTAGGAAGATCGAAACATTCAAAAAAATCAGAGCCGCCCGACAACCCTGCAAAATAGCGTGATCTCATTTGCACTCCACGAATTTTAGGAAAATTTCGTAGGGCCTTCATCTCGTGAATTCTTTCTAACGTGTGAGCATCTTCTGCTAAGCCGTGAGTTAAACTCGTAAGCTTACCTCTGAGGTCTAACACGGCACCTGATTGATCTCGAATCTTCATCGCTTCGTACCTGATTTTAAGCTCATATGGGTCGACTTTATCTACGAGAATTTCATCCGCGTAGTGGAACACCTCTGAAGTATCGCGCATTTTTTTTGGGACTACTGCGACCCACCAAGCATGAAGAGCGCTTAGATTATTGTGCCCGCGATTCATCTCTTCTTTAAATTGTTTCACAGCATACTCACGCTTCTCCCAGAAAAACAAAATGACTTCTGCTTGAGTGGCGTCAGGCTCCAATTGAAAGTTAGGATGCTTAAGAACTGAGCGCTCCAGTTTCTTCTGATCACCTGGTCTTGAGTCAAAGACTTTAAACTTAATCTTCATGATTATGATTAGATCTTAAAACAATCTAAATGCGTATTGTAGAATATACCTTTGATCACGAACGGGTGAGTTTCGTGTGCCAATATCTTCACTGGTCCAAGCGATGTCGAGATTACTTTTCATAAATTCAAACCCAATCCCAGCGCTCGGATATTCGCTACCATAACCGGCTCTAAGCTTTAGACTCCACATGATCTCTACTTCAAGTCCAACCGCGGCTCGTTTTGCATAAGTCGCATCTGAAACGTTACTAAGATCACGCATCATCCCTTGAAACGCCAATTTCACTCCAAGGGGGGTCTTATAGATCCATCCGATGCCCGCATCGTAACTTGCTTTTTCTGTGGCTGGAGCCCCGCCAGGATCTTTTGTGAAATGCACAACACCACCGCGAGAGTACTTTAGCCCTCCTACATTCCTAGCTACCCCTGTAAGTACCGGTAGATAACGATACGGAAGCGTTAAAGCAAAGCCTCCATTATGAGATAAACCATTGCCTTGAGGAAGATTCCTGCCATAGGAAATATCGGTGGCAGTTGGAAGTGCTGTCACTTCTCCAGAAGCTTGGTTGACCCACTGAAGTGAATACCCAAACCTCAGCACTCCCGAGGCAAGACGAAAGCCCGTTCCGACCGTAGGAATGAATTGCGACCTACTGACCCCGACAATATTAGTCCCATCGTAACTCGCACGCACACTTCTCTGATAGAGTACTCCTGCTGCAAAACCCCGAAATCCTATGTTAGGAAAAATCGAAAAAGATCCACCCGGTGAAAGCCCTGGTTGAGCCATCAAGGGATCCTTCATGGAATCTAAATCGTAAATACCTGTAGAAGTTCTTGGAAAATGTTTCGTCACTGTTCGATTCACCTGGGCCTGCAGAAGGAGTGGTTCAAAGTGAAACCCTTGAATTTTAGCGATGCCGACTGGGTTTACCATCAAGGCTTCGGTAGGCACCATGGCAGTGGGTGCGCAGGAATCCGCAAGCGCCGCACAACGGCCCGAGACGAATCGACTACCTTGAACCCGGTCCCCTCCTGAGGCGAATACTTCAACGGACTTTAGTCCAACTTGAGCCAACGCTAATATTAGTATAATTCGTTTAAAATCAATCATATCTGTAGCAATCACCGAACATTCTCTGACTATCATGAAGGTTTGCTGCGAAATAAGTAGGGAGTAAGAATTTCCTATTAAGAATTGTTAAGGTTCTACGAGAATTCTCCGATATCTATGTGGATGTCGTGGGAAAATATTCCAGAATGGACCTTAAAACTAACGGACACTCTCCTTAAGGCGCTCGAAGAGCGTGATCCATACACTTTTGGGCATTGTAGAAGAGTGGCTCGAAACGCCAAGCTATTGGCGAAAGCAGCCGGACTCAATGAGTACGAGTCTATGGTGGTCGAGTACGCGAGCGTTTTTCATGATTTAGGAAAAATTGCGATTCCAGATTCGATACTTCTTAAACCAGGGCGTTTAACGGCAGAGGAAAATGAGATCATCCGTACTCACCCGATAAAAAGCGTAGAGATACTGGAGCCGGTGACGAGCATTCCTTTTTTTAAAGACCTGATCCCCGGTATACTACACCACCACGAACGCACTGATGGAAAAGGGTATCCTCATAAACTCAAAGGCGAAGAGATCCCGATGACTGCGCGGGTGATTCTCATTGCAGACACTTTTGATGCCATGACTACTACAAGGCCCTACCGTCAGGGACTACCTGATGAGGTCGCCTACAAAGAACTTCAGACTTTTGCAGGCAGACAGTTTGATAGCGATCTTGTGAAGGTATTCTGTAAAGCCCACAAAAGCTGGGAGCCTTTTGAGGAAAGCATTCGCGAGGAAAATATTTATAATCGTATTCGAAAGGCAGCTTAAGATGAAAAAAAAGTCAGTAGTACTCATCATCGACGAAAATCAAGAATCTAGAAACAAAGTGATCGAAGTTTTAGAAAAAAACTTTCAGTTGAGTGCGACGCATTCCTCTATCGAAGGGTTAACCCTTGCGCGTAAAGGCTCTCACGAGGCGATTTTTCTGAGCGCCTCTACACCCGTACTATCTGGGATTGATGCTACGAGCCTCTTGAAGCAGGATAGTCATACTAGACACTGCCCACTACTATTGATCACGAACCAAATGGATGCAGAGCTCATGGCGAATGCAAAGCGCCTGGGCGTAACAGATGTGCTTACAAGACCGCTTCAGACACAGGTTCTAGAAACGATCTCTTCGAATCTGTCGCAGAAAATTTCGGGGTCCGGAGTACACGAGGAGATGATTTACAAAGATATCAAGCTCATGGGTGGCGTACGTTGTGTAGAGCATACAGGCCAACGCATCAAGCTCACCTCGACAGAATATGAGCTTTTAAGACTGTTTCTCTCTCATCCGAATCAAATTCTTGAGCGAGCGATGATCATGCGATCCATTTGGAAAGAAGAGGCGGAGCGAATCAAACTGCGAACAATCGACGTTCACCTTCGCGCGCTTAGAAAGAAGATTCCTACTCTTGTAAACAATATCCAGTCTATTTACGGCATGGGATATCGACTTGAGCAGGACGCACCCGATACAACTCCTGCAAAAGACCAAACTTAGTGCTTGGCATTTCAATACTCCCTGTGATACGAGCCGCAGCGTTCGCAACCGGAAGAATTTTAACTATTTAAGTTGGGAGAAATGTTTTTATGAAAAAAATTTTGGTAATATTTTTTGTTTTCTCATCATTGTCTGCGGTTGGGGCAGAGTATAAATGTACTATAAATACTGACACTGGCTACGATAGAGAGTCTAATAAAAATGCGAATGAAATAATTCTAAACGAAGTCACAGTAAAAGTATTGGACCCAAAGGCAGGAGAATACCAAGTTTTTCCAAACCAAAATAAGACCACTTATCCTGAGGGTGCGGTACTTGTCCTACTATATGATTACGTCGCGGATCCTCGTAATCCCAAAGCCGATATTTATGTTGGATCGAGAATGTTTACTGCGAGCTTTGTGAAGAAGCTTAAATATAATAAAATTAATCAACCAAATGTGGGTGGCCGAGACTTAGTGGGTACTTTGTCTGGAGTTTTCAAAAGCGATAGCACAGTGTTTACCGCACAAGCATCGTTTGGAGTTCATTTTGCAAATGCTTTTTGCCAATTAGTAAAAAACTAGAAAAACAAAGCTTTTTCAGTACACCTAGATCCCCTAACGATTTCTAGGTTTCAATACCCCGTCATAACTTGTAGTGCGGCCTTGTTCGACCTGTAAGGTCGTTTCATCGACAAAGTCTAACACCTCACTCACAAGCTTCACGCGGTATTTACCCACTGGTAAGGACAGTTTCTCAAATGGAATGAACTTTCTCGCTACAGGCTTTTCGTCTTTATCGTAGATAAACGCCTCTGCTGAAAACTGCGCTCGCACCGTAAGGTAACCCACCTCGGTCACACCAACACTGGTCTGTGTACTCGTGTCGTGCCCTAGGGGTTTAAGTTGTAGTACGTACTCGGGCTCGCCCTTATAAACAAAGCTAGTTTTGAAATTAGAATACCCAGGTCGCTCTACAGAGACATCCACCGATTGACCTAATTGTAGATTTACGGTGCGCTTTGATTCTTCTAAAACCTCACCATTTACGACCGCAATCACAGAAACATCATCGGGCGAGATCACAAATTTAAGAGTCTGCGAGTTTTGCGATTTTGAGGGCGCTTGTTTATCTTTCCCATCAGGCAACACAGTTTGACCCGACTGCTGACGATCAGCACTACCTTGTTTCACTGAAGCACCTAAGAGCTGAGATAAAACGGGGACTTCAAATCCATACTTAGGTCCTTGTTTTGCTGTTACAAAAACAGCCGCACCGAGCACCCCCCAACCCATCAAAGATAAAAACGGACTAGAATTATGCGTAGATTCTGACTTTGATACCGACGTCGATTTTGTCGTTGATTGTGTCTGCGATTGAGAAGGGGCTCGCTTTCTGACCACCGCAGGATCGAGGACGACTCTAGGTAACGTGTTTGCGGAATTGACCTCAAACTCAACAGACCTGTGAGTAGCCTTCTGAGTCTGCGTTGCCATCTGCGTGGTGGCATCTTCACGTTTACTCGTGACAGGCGCTGCTTGCGAAAAGGGGGCCGCCTGTGGACCGCTATTTTGGGGGACCGGGGCGCGGACGGTATCTTTAGGATGAAGAGTGGCGTGTTGTGTCTGACGAATAGATTCATCGCTACGAGGTGGACCGCGGGTACCTTCCAGATCAGGAATATCTGTCATGAGCAACTGCTCAACCTTATCGTTCAAGCGCTGAATTTTTTTTCGGTCCTCAACTATTTCTTTTTGAAATATTTCTTTCAAATATTTAGAAGCTTCTGCCTGTCCATAATCGGGGTAGTGATTTCTGATAAAGTTTCTAATGATTCGTTCTAATTCGGCCCCAGTTTGGTATCGATCTTCAGGGGCTCTGGCTAACATTTTCAGCACTATTTCATCAAGTTCAGGCGGTACTGCAGGATTGGATTTAGAAGGTGGCGTGACGTGCGAAGAACAACCCTCAATCAATTTAAGAACCGCAAGATCATTATCTCCTGCAAAAAGCTTTCTGCCCGTTAGCAATTCCCAGAAAACAGCCCCTAATGCAAATTGATCTGTTCTACCATCCAAAGGATCGCCGGTGATCTGCTCCGGAGAAAGGTAAGAGGGTTTACCTTTAATCACGCCAGCTCGCGTATGCTCACTGTTGGTTTTAGCTTTCGCAATGCCAAAATCAATAACCTTAACGAGCCCTTCATAGGAGACGATGATGTTCTGTGGACTGATATCTCGGTGAACGATTTTGAGATGCTCGCCACTGATTTTATCTCGATACGTGTGAGCAAACTCTAATCCAGCGACCGCCGCTTCCATCACTGAGACGGCAAGCTCGATGGAAAAAGGCTCTCTCCGCTCGCCGCAACGATTTAAAATTTGTCTTAAATTTCTTCCGTCTACGAACTCCATCGCGATAAACGGCTGGCCTTGTTCTTCTCCGTAATCGAACAGTTGAATAATATTTGGGTGATTAAGTCCCATGGAAACTTTAATCTCAGAACGAAACATCTGTAGAAACTCGCTCTGGGCTCCGTAGTCTTTCTGAATTCTCTTAATAACCAGAAGCCTACCTGCCCCATCAGCACTGGCATATCTAGCGCGATATATCTCGGCCATGCCGCCTTGAGCGAGCAAATCTAGCAGAAAATATCGACCAAATTTGGTTAACACATCACTCATGGAGATCCTTTACCCTTAAGTCTCTCTAGGAGTTTTGGGATTAAACCACCAAATCCTCCATTACTCATCACAACAACCACATCACCTGATTGAGCCACACTACAAATTTCATCAACCTGCTTCTCGGTTAACTTAGCAAGCAAGGTAGCTGCCACAGATCTTCTGACTAGCTCTTCGACAAGGTGAGCACTTGAAAAAACTTGATCCGCTGGAATTTTTTCAGGCTCATAAGGGTTCGCGATAAACACATGATCGCTTTTCAGAAATGCTTCGACGTATTCATTCTGAAAGATTTTTCTTCGAGAAGTCGCATTTCTAGGCTCAAAAACTGTTAACAACCTACGATTTGGATACTTCGATTTTAACGCTAAGATCGTCTCGGTCACCGCGGTCGGGTGATGAGCAAAATCATCTATCACAACGACTCCACTGATCTCACCGCGCACCTCCTGTCGCCTTTTCACACCACGAAATGCTGCAATTCCTGAGAGCGCCTCTAGTGAGGTCAGCCCTGCTTCTTGAATACACGCAAGATAAACTGCGCAGGCGTTTAGCGCATTGTGCTCACCGGGCATTTGAGTTTTTAAGGTGAAATGGGAGTCTGTTCTACGGTCGAGCCAGCTTGAGGTAAAGGTTTGATCACTCTCGAGTTTGTATTCCTTTAAGACAACATCCGCTTGCGCGTTTTTAGGATCTTTTGAGTAGGTGGTGAGTTTAAAGTTTCCGGTTTTTTTGACTGCCTCTAATACTTTCCGAGTACTTACGTAGTCTACACAAGCTATAACTGATCCGCCTTTTCGAACGTTATTAAGAAGTTTTATAAAAACCGACTCGTAGGCATCCAGATTCGGATAAATATCCGCGTGGTCGTATTCGATGGCGTTAAGTAAAATATGGTTTGGTAAGTAGTGCGAAAACTTAGGCACTTTATCCCAATAGGCGGTGTCGTATTCGTCACCCTCCAAAACAAACGGATGACCCGAGTTTAACTGAGTGATCACAAATGACTCGGGCAGATCTAGGGATACACCCCCTATAAAATAATTTGGATTACGATTTGCGTGTTTAAGCACATAGGCAAGCCATGAAGAAGTGGTTGTTTTGCCGTGCGTTCCAGCAACGACAAAGTTAGATGTCTCTTGAAGCATCGTCTCTTCCATGAGTGCTGGGAGTGAGAATATTTTAAACTTTTTTTGTGTAGCTTCTACAGCTTCTGGATTCATCGCACCTATCGTGTTTCCAATCACCACTACATCGCGAGAAGGGTCTAGTGTTGAAAGGTTTCCTGCGGAGTAAGGTGACAACAGCTTCACGCCCGCGTTTCTTAAAACGTCACTCATGGGTGGATAAACATTCTGATCACTACCCGATACTCGGTAGCCACTTTTCTGAAGGTAAGCGGCAAAAGCACCCATAAGTGTACCGCAAACGCCTACAACGTGGACTTTACTGTCTTTGGACAAATTCATACTTTATAGACTATGCCCGAGTGGCTTTTCATCAAGCAAGAAACAAGTCACTCACAAGCGCTTGGTGAAAAGACTTGCGAACGTTCTTGATACCCGCCGAGGCAAGGCGACTTGGGTGCACCCGATTGGTGAGCAACACCGCGACCAAACTCTGAACTGGATCGACGTACACGGAAGTACCTGTGAACCCAAGATGCCCGAAGGTTCTTGAGCTAAAGCCTTTTTCCGGCAATAACCCAGCCTCTCCTAAGGTCTTTAGGTCGAAACCTGCCGTGCGGGTGCTTAGTATCCCAGGATCTGAGACACTGGCTGCTGGATCTGTAAGAACCTTTAAAGTCTTAGGAGAAAAAAAACTTCGCGCTGGAAGAAAGTTCTCCGTCAAACTCAGGACGCTTTTGACGTCGCCAAAGAGCCCAGCATGACCAGATACGCCCCCTATCGAAAAACAATTATCATCATGCACTCTTCCTTGTAGCAGTCCCCTGTACGGACATACTTCCGTGGCGGCGTAACTCTCAAGAGGCGCCTCATTTACCCACGATGTCAGTTTTCTAAAGTGCAGGCTATTTTCTAGGCCCAACACCAGACTCACATCGGCAGTAAACAGCTGTTCAAGGGGTTTTCCGACGAGATTTTCTATCCAGTGTCCCAGCACCATGTAGTTGAGATCGGAATACAGAGTAGTGCGCTTGGGTCGTGCTGGAATATTCAGTTGAGAGGATAATAAATTTTTAAATAATTCTCTTCGCTCGGCCCAAGAACCTGTTTCTCGTACCTTGATATAAAAAGGCTCCCAAGCCTGGAGCCCTGTTTGATGAGATAACAAATCAAATACTGTGACGTCTGGGAGTACAGTATCGGAGAAGCTTATCCAACCTCGGTCGACGTAACGACCGACAAGGGCTGCGGTAGCAAGTGGCTTTGTCAGCGAGGCTAAATCATAGATTGTTTCTAGAGATGCAGGCAGCGATGACCATCCATCAATTTCTATTCTACGCTGTCCAAAGGCCCCGAAAAACCTATATCCCTGAAAATAAACTCCGTACACCGCGCTAGGCACCCAATGATTTGAGATCGCAGCCTGCAGCTGCACATCCACCTCGCTTAGAGCTTTGCCGCTAAATAACTGCGTGTTCATGATTCCACTGTCCTAAGGCCGCTCTACTTCCAGAAAGAGGACGAAACCATCTCGCAGTCTGTTCACCTTTCATTTGTTTCACTAGCTGCTCGGACACCGAATAGGAGTGCATCACTCCGTGGCCAGAGAAGCTATGGGCCTCATAAATCTGGCCACCACTGTTCAGCGAAGAATCAAGCACCTCTCCCGCGAATGCATTTTCATCGGGCGAAACCTCATAAAGTCCGGACCAGCCCGTAACGTGCCTTAGAGACTCAAAATGTGAGGAACGTTGCGACAATGGCGTCCAAATTTTTTCGTCAAAGAAACCATCTCCGTCGTACGCGAATGAATAAGAAGTGGGCTCAAGCGGATCTGCAAACCCAGAGAGGAAATAGTCAGCCTCCGGATGAAAATAAACACCAGAAGTATCTACAATCATTCCTAAATTTTCTGAGGAAACTCCTCTACAATCAAAAAGGCTTATTTGTCTTCGAATGGCCCGACTGGGACGCTCATACCCCATTCTTTTGCAGACTAACGAAGCCCAAGCACCCGCACAGTTCACAAGTCGTGACGTGGTGACCGTTTCTATTTTTTCAAAGTATTTATCAGGAGACTCTAGGTGTTCAACTTCTACGATTAAACTCTGGGCGTAATCATTCTGCTGTAACCGCAAATATCCTAGGGTTACTTCGAACAGATCGCCCCCCCCTTTTTTACTCACACCAAGCAAAACTGTTCGATCACGGAACACAACCTTAGGAAACTGCGCTGCGTTTAAACGATAGAAAGATTTCACGAGGTTCGGATTCACGAGTCCATCTCGGGGCGCAAACCATGCTTCTTCTATATCCTCTACTCTATCCATCCACGGATATTTACTCTTAATCTGAGCGCGGGACCATGTTTCTACAGGCCAATGAAAGTCTTTCCATTTTGTGAGATTTGATTGCGTCTGGTTCACTTGGGCAGAATTTTTTAGCCAGAGATATCCCACATCACGGTAGCCAGTCTCCTCTTTGTGCCGTGAAAAATATTCGATCGTCTCGATGGAGGCTTCAATATGATGATCTTGCGACCAAGTGGCTCTGACTCCTCCTGCGTTTAACTCAGACGAACTGCGCTCACCTTTAAGACTGGGATCAATCACAAGCACACTGCCAAGATCTGATTCACCGAGCGCACGTGCTACAGCGCTACCGATCACTCCTGCACCTATGATGAGCGTATCAAAATGTGGGCTCACTCCAATGATGTCCCTCTTAGTAATGGGCCTGTCCGAAGTGTTCGGAGATAATTTTTAGGGCTTGGCCTTCTTCGGCGATGTAGAGAACTTTTGTGCCAGTGGAGCGAAATAGGGGCTGCCCTTTTGCGTTTAAACCCCGGTACTTTTGTACAAAAGTGATCATCGAATATTTCGGATGCCGGTAAGAAAGAGTTTCGCCCAGTTCTATATCGATAGTGGCGTATTTTTTTGTCAGTGTGGTTTTATAATCTCGCCACTGATCTTTGTTTAATCCATTGGCGGCAAAATCTGAGTGGTAGTGATCCATGTAGGAATCTAGATTCTTGCCAGACCAAGTGGAAACCCATGAATTAAAAAATTTTTTTAACCGCTCGTCTTTGCCAGGCTGCAACCACTCTGACCCAAATTTATCAAATACGAGAATTGGAGTAAGCTGCAGTCTCACTAAACGATCTAGACGAGAGATGTTTTCATTAGAAACGACCACACACCCTTCTGAATCGAATTTTTTATCTGTTCTCCGTGCTTCATCGGTTGCATGAAGCATGATGGAATTCCCCGTGCGACCTGCCATTTGGTCGTAGGCATTCGGATAGTTCATCTCAAACGCAAGCACACCAAAGCGAGGCGCTAGTTTGGGCGGAGTTTGCCTGCTTCTAAAAGTATAAATTCCTTCCGGAGTTTTTAAATCACCCTCAGACTCCTTGTCGCCCGCGACACGACCTAAAGTCACAGGCATCCGCTCAAACTCCTCTAAAACACCGTCTTTTAGATCGCTCACGATGAGCGTATTGGTAGCCTTATCCACAATAAACACCGGGCGAGCTATAGGAGCGCTCGCTTGGCTTCCATGAAGCGAACTTGCGCCGCACAGTAAGGCCAAGATGAGCACCGAGAGCTTAGTGCGAGCACCTTCTAAAAAATGTTTCTTAGCGAACCTAAACGACCAAACTTTTAAAAGAGCCTCAAGCACAATGCTTCGATTCATTTTGGATACTCCTTCTAGGCGATCTGAAAAGAGTATCGGAAATTCTTTAATTCGATAACCCAGCAAAAAAGCCCTATACTTGAGTTCTATCTGAAAGGAGTACCCATCTGATTTTAACGTATCGAGCTGGAGCGATTCTAACACCTCTCTTCGCCACCCATTAAACCCCCCCGTAAAATCTGCTATCGGCGCCCCAAGAATCAGGCGCGAGTAGAGGCTTCCACCACGACTGAGAATCCTTCGACCAAGGCTCCAGTTCTCAGTACCACCGCCCGTGACGTAGCGAGATCCCACAGCAACATCAGCCACACTGAGCGTCTGCAGCATCTGAGGTAAACTTCCTGGGTTATGAGAAAAGTCGGCATCCATTTCTATTACTGCCTGGGTAGCGGTATCTTTGAGGGCTTCCTTAAAGCCTGCGACGTAAGCACTACCTAGGCCCATTTTGCCGGTTCGCTGCAGTAGTTTAACTCTCTGATCGGTACGCCCACGCTCCCGCACAAGCCCCCCTGTGCCATCTGGAGACCCATCATCCACAACGAGTACCGAAACGTTCTCGCCGGTTGCGCTTTGAATAGCGTTAATTAAGTTCAGAATGTTCTGAGCTTCATTGTAGGTTGGTATGACAATACAAACTTTCATGTGAGGGAGCGCCTAGCTTGGGTTGTATGCTTTGGGCTCACTTCAAAATGGAATGTCATCTTCCGTAAACGATGGCTCCGACCCTACTCCTGTGTTTGAGTTCCCTGTCGGCATAAAAGTCTGAGGCCCCTCGTTGTCATAAGCACTGCGTCCACCCTGCGCCGGTGCAGCTCCGTACGTCGCGGTTGTAGCACCAGCACCTTGATTAGGGCTTGTCTGCGCGCCAAGGAACTGAATCGACTGGGCGTGCACTTCGGTGGTGTATTTGGTTTGGTTATCCTTGTCCTGCCACTGTCTCGTTTGAAGTTTGCCCTCAATGTAGACTTGTCTGCCTTTAGAGAGGTATTGCTGACAAAGCTCGGCCTGTTTACCCCATACCACGATGCGATGCCATTCCGTGCGCTCTTGCTTCTGCCCGCTCTTATCGTTCCAAGACTCTGAGGTCGCTATGCTGAAGTTCGCAACCGCTGAACCGCTCGGAGTGTGTCTGACTTCGGGGTTTTGCCCCAGCCTACCAATGAGAATTACTTTGTTGATCGACATATAGAGAGCCTGTTCTCACAGACTAGAAAGAAACGTCAAGAACAGACATGAGGTGTCTACGGATTCTTCATGGGCTCCGGTTGAGGGGTGGGCTTAGCCCGCTCACTCCAGAACGTTTCTACTTCGCGACGCGCTAGTCCCACGTCTTTCAGATAAAGCACAGGATCAAACCCACAATGATCACATTTTAGCGAATGACGAAGTCTCGAGCGATAGGAAAGCTCAAAGACAACCCAAAGCGGCAGGAAGCTTACCACGCCCTTCCAGTTCAGCCACGGAAAAAGAGCTAGCGTGACCACCGCAGTCACAATGCCGACCTGGGCGTAATGTTTGAGAGTCCCAATCTCGGGGCGAATTTTTGTGGCCCTTGGGTGCTTACAGAGAGGACAGAAATACGCGTAAAGTGACATTTCAAGGGTTTTAGATGCGACTTTCCCTGCCTTGCCCACATCGGATGCGTTAGAGGCCATCATAATTTTAAACTCCCATTAAATAACATAAATCAGAAAATAATTGCTTTCTAGCCGGCAGAAATAGCTTAGAGTGGGCCCCTGCCTATGGAACAAGACGCATTACGCACCAAGCTCATACGAGAGATTTTAACCGATCCACTATTCACAGACCGTGTTTTACATCGTTATTTTAAGTGGATCGATAAGACTCTGGCGCCCTTTGTGAAGGATCATTTTGCCCCAAATAAATCCTGGGTAGGTAAACCCTTCACCCGAGAAGATGCGATGTTTTTTATGACGAGCTTGCGGGATTTGTCCCGAACCTTTACCACCGGACGCGAACGCACGCTCCCACGGTACTTCGAGCAGAAAAAATATCGTTCAAGCTATATGCTGTTTTTTCTACCACTGCACGCCTCCAAATTTATTTCGGTTTTGTTATCAGGCCACGAACCCATGGAATCATTGCTGTTTGATTGGACACGCGGGGAGAAAATAGTCCTTGGGGACTTCGGGTCGGGCCCTTTAACCGCTTCGATTGCTTTGCACTTTTATCTTTCTGAATTTGAAAAAGAGTTTCGTCAGAAATTTTCGGAACCCTTTCCACTAGGGGAACTTGAGTGGAACTTAGTGGATCTAGATAAGACCGTGATCGAAGATGGCCTCGCATTGGTACGCGCTTCATTCAAAGAAGAAATCATTCTTAAGCGCTCTAAGTACATCGTAAGACGCGAGAATTGGGGTGCTGCACTCACGGACCGAAAGGCTTACCATTTAAGCATGTTCGGAAATGTTTTAAATGAGGCGCCGCAGTTTCGAGAAGCTCATGAGCGCGCGCTTCTCACTGGGTTCCCGTACCATGAACGAACTTTATTTGTAGAGCCTGCGACTGAAAATAACTCTCACCGTCTCATTCAAGTGAGACAACGCATGCTGGAGGAGTTTAAGGGCGACGTCAGAATTTTTGGTCCATGTCTGCACTACGAACTCTGTCCGCTCAGGTCTGGGCGTGACTGGTGTCACTTTAGTATTCCGCTTGAAATTGAGTCAAAATGGTACAAATTCTTTACCTACGGTCTCCACCATACGCATTTCGAATGGGTAAAAATGAGCTATTTATGGCTTGGAAATGCGAAGTTCAAGAGTACTCGTAACCTTGAACTCGCTAAAGAGCACACCCTTGTAGTTTCAGATCCGATATTTGAAAACGAGAGCAGGAAAGAATCGTTCGTTCTCTTGTGTGAACCTGAACGAGCGAGAAAGTATCGTCTAGGTCCAGGTCAGAAACTTCACCGAGGAGATGTAATCACTAAGATTTCAATCGATCCAAAATCGAAAAATAGCACGAAACCGAAATCTACTCGTCCCGCTTAAGCCCTAAAATCCGCTTTGGTGCCGTTAACTGATAACGCTTATGCACGATTTTGAAGATGTTTGCGTCAGCTTTGGAAAGAGAAAAGTAATCGTCGGGATCTTCAGACAGCATCGCAGAGCCACTGCCGTCTGTACCGTCTCCCGAACCATCTCCGGAAGCTGCTCCAAAAGACATTAAACTCGTACCTGAGCCAGAGCCCACGCCTTCTGTAGATACGCCACCTTCGCCGCCTCCCGCGCCACCAGAGCTGTCAGAGGAACCACCAGAACCGCTACCGCTATTGCCGCCGCCTGAGTACTTACTCGCAAGCTCTAATGCATTGCCTAAGCTTCCATCGGAAGAACCGCTTCCAGATCCTTTACCAGATTTTGAGCCGAAGCTGGAGGCTCCTCCTGCTCCTGCTCCGCCACCCGCTCCACTACCACCCGCTCCTCGAGCGCCGCTACCGCCCGCACCTGAACCACTGGATGAGAGAGAGGAGCCGCCTGCGCTACCTGACGGATTGGATGATCCGGAAGAACTAGATCCGCCGCGTGGGTTCCCTAAACCGTTACCGCCATTGCTAAACGGGTTCGAGGGAGAAGTGATATCAAATCTAGTTTGAAGACCTTCACCCTGTGTTTGCTCAAGAAATTTGTACACCGTTTGCATGGTCTGATCTACTTCTGGAAATGGTGTACTGCCCGGTCCTCCATTACTATTGCCATTTCCCCCACCAGGAGGAAGAGCCACTGACTCTTTGTAAGCGCAGAACCCAGACGCAGGGTCTTCATGTGTGCCTTCGGGGCAAGGGATTTTCTGACCAAGAGGCTCTCCACCTAAACGATCTGTACTCCTAGAAGTACCTCTTCCATTTTTATCGTGTTGGCGGAAAAACGGTTTAAAGTTTCCATTGGCGTCTAAATATAAATTCTTAAATTTATTATCTGCTGCATAAACTCTATACAGCGGGCCTAACGGCAGCACATCGCCTCTATCTATGGCAGGTTTTAGGACAGAATGGTAATACTGACCGAGTATAGTGCCTCCATGGAATTCACACTCCGAGCCATACTCACCTGGTTCCGTAGAGTTTATATAACACCAATTAATCAGTTTATATAAATCCATGTGCGTATAGGGCATTGGGAGTATATTGCGATCACTACATTGGCCTTTTTTATCGCGACCAGCTGCATCCGTGTGATAGCGAATTTTAAGAGGGCAAATATAGGCTGGAGCACCTGCATTTTTGTCAGTACCGGGCACGATTTCACACCACTGCGAAGAAACCGCGTCACCCGCAAATAATACCAGAAGGGCAGAGGTCTTAAGAAGATAGCGTTTCGCTTTTGTCATAGAAATTACCCCGATGGGCACCCTTCTGATGCTTGTGGAAACATTGTCGTGAATACTTGTGAAATATTTTCTACAAATTTTCTTGTTACACAGCGCTGCGCCAGTTGCCGCTGCACCTCTGAAAGAGGCGAAAGCTGCGTATAGTGATTTGAGAAGTTCTTATCCGTCCCTCGATACTGCACTGGCAGCTCATCGCGGCATTCGTTGATTCGCTTATGCAATGCTGAATTGCCGTTGACGATCGAGGCATAAACATTATCCCGAGCTGCAAGAACGAGTTTAAGCGTTGAAACCTCCATTTCGCAGGCCGCAAAACTCAGGAAATAGGTCGACAGACCTTGAACTGCGGCATCAAGTTGCGCTGCCGCAACACAGTCTTCAGGAGGGTTATCTTTGAGTGCGCATCCTTCGTGAACTTTTAGTTCCGTGATCATTTTCTGTTGAAACTCCACGAGTTTCTCGACGAACTGCACCGCAGGTATTGCGCAAGCCTCGTTTGTTACAGCGAGTTGATTGTTTTTTATCGCATTTCTAAAACTTGAGTTAAATAAGTTGGCAAACGAGTAAACATAGAGACCTGCACCCAACTGGTTTACGGCCTTACTGTTGCCTGTTGAGCTAAAGTCCACAGCAAAATTCACGTGATTTCTATGGAGTACTACAACTTCAGTAGGAAGCGGCTCACCACAGTCTGGATCGTCTGCAAGATTGTCGATCCGACAATCTGTGAACTTGGTCTTCAGTGCGAGACATACTTTCTTAGGTCGACCAAACACATATTGCGGTCTTCCGTTGACTAGGAATGATCCAGTCTTTAGAAACCCGTTGGGCTCCTGAATCTTAGGGTTCCCGTTTAGACGCATTTTTAAATAGTCTGTAAAACTCACTTGGGTACTACCGGGAGCGCCGTCTACGAGGCGAGTAAGAAATGTATCGCAGCTGTAGCGCCCTATCATCCACTTGCTCTCTGGACCACAGGGCCAATAAACTGGGCTATTCAATTGTACGTCTGCTATCCTCATGACGTTACCGGTACGGAGCCCACGATCTACGACCGGAGGTGGATCGTTTCTTACATTGACAGGCGGAGGAACATTTACGTTAACTTTTAGCCTACTCGGCGAGGGAGGCGACGCCCACTGATAGCCGGAGTTCGGTTGGGTGAAGTTTGTACCCGTACCCGCACGGACCCTACCATTTTGCGCCATCGCTACGTGACTCATGAACGAAACGACAACAGCCAGAAACAATACGTGACTTCCTGACTTTCGAAATCGCGTAAGATTCCTTGGTTGATTGGAAAAACCCTTTAACATGCAGATAACCCCTTATGAATAGAATATCGGAGTCATTCTCGGGGATAAAGGTGTCCAAAACGACACCCCTTGGCTTAGGCTACAATCAACGTAAGATGGGAAATACGATGAGAGTGAAGAACTTTATGGAGATGAATACACTAGGCCACTTCTCTTGCTGCGTACTCTTCATGATGACGCTATCAACTTTAAGCCACTCAGAAGAGCTATCTCCCAGTAATTCAAATAAAGTCATGAAACAATTTAACAAAGACCTAGATGCAGCTAACCGCACTCGGGATTTCAAAAAAATTAAAGCTCCTGCCTACATTCCCCCTCACAAGGAGTTCGATGTACCGCAGAAATCTCTTTCAAACGAAGAGTACGAGAGGAAGTATCCAGTGAGCGGAAACAAAACCCCTCCAAATAGTGCGGGCACTTCAACAACTGATCAACAACAGAAACCCATCAATACAACGAGTCCCAGTTACACTAGACCTTCGAACTCTTCTCCCTCTCGTGGAAATGTGAAAGCAAACGAAGGTAGTTTTAAAGATGGCGCCTCTGGTGAGATTCTCTTTGGCGCGCCAGCAAAGCCGTAAAAATACCTAGACCTTTAGAACTGCAAAATAAAAACCATCGCTTGAGTCGCTTTCATCTAAGCCAAGCGTTTTTTCTTCAAGTAAGCGCGCGGTACTATGGCGCGAGAGAAATTGCTGCACTTGCAGTTGACCTTCTTTTTTAAAAAGCGAGCACACAGAATAGATCAGCAAGCAACCAGGCTTAGAGAGTGCGTAAGCTTTTGTGAGTAGCTTAGCCTGAATTTCAATTAACTCGTTTAATTCAGTTTCTTTGAGTTGGGTTTTTAGCTCTGGGTGTTTGCCAATGAGACCCGAACTGCTGCAAGGAGCATCAACCCAAAGATTTAGTTTATCAAGCGGACCAGCGCGGTTCTCTACTTCCAACCACGAAATACACTCAATGCTTTTATTCTTCACCCTTTCACAGGACGAACGGAGTAATTCCAATCTCTCCGCTTGATAGTCAGTTGCTATCACTGGCCAACCTAACCATGACAGTGCGATCGATTTCCCCCCCGGTGCTGCACAAAGATCTAGGATAGGAGTCTGACTCAAGGACTGACTGGTGCTCCAATTTGTTAAATGTTTATGCACAGATTGAATCGCAAAATCACTCGCTCGGTCCTGAATGATGGCGTTACGACCTTCGCTCTCCAACCTAGCAAGGTACTCTTTAGCGTTCTCAGAGTCTTTCAAACGCTCTCCCTCGAGTTTTCCCTCGATGCGTGCATAGAACTCGGGCCGCTCTAAAGTGCGCACGAAAAAACTGTGCAGGCCTCTTAATTCAATCTCTGTAGTAGAATAATCTTTCAACCATTCTTTGAGCCACCAATCAGGCAGTCCGGTGGACATCGCTAAAGTCTGCCACTGAAGTGAATTAAATTTTTTAAACCCAGTCAGGTCTGGTACAACTATCGAACGCCATACTTCTGTTTCTAGAGCTGCTTTTCTTAGCAGCGCGTTCACGAATCTTCCCCGCGATTCACCTTCTTGACGTTTAACAAGATTCACGGTTTCGTCGACGATTTTGCCAGCCGGTGTGTCGTGCTTCAGCAACTGATAAAGCGCTACGAGCATCGTGCGTTTGAGCCATCCTGTTGGGGCTTTATCGTTGACGAGACTTCGCATCCAAGCTTCACACAAAGCTTGGTGCCTAAGCACGCCAGATGTCACATCTCTCGCCCATGCCCTAGCGGCGGGATCAAGCGGCCCCTGTCTTTCCTCCTGTAAGATGGCTTCTTCAACAGTAAGTCCGCCTCTGGCTAAAGCGCCTAGCGCGCGAATCACTAATCCTCTAGGGACTTTAAGGGCCACGGATTAAATACCAACGCCTGGACGCCAAAGCACGTAAAGCCCTGGCGAGAGTCCGATCGTTTTTGGGATAAGATCAGAGGCAGATACTGCAAAATCACGCCCCCCTTTTCCAAGCATTCTCATCAAAAGCGCACTAAAATTTGCCGAGAGAGAATGGGAACGACCTTCGTATTCTGATTCTTCTTCATCACCTAACTGTTCGAAAAATTCTCTAAGAGTTTTTTTCTTCTGGGTGCGAATGACATTGGGTCTGCCGTCTGATCCCGCTAACTTTCCGGCAAGTAGAATTGCCTCTTCTAATCCACCGAGCTCATCCACTAGTTTGACCGCTTTTGCTTGCTCGCCTGAAAAAATTCTCCCGTCAGCCACAGCATCAACCTCTGCATCGGTTAAGCTACGACCCAACTTCACTGCGGACTTAAACTGACTGAGTACATTATCGATCATGCTTTGAATGAGTTTTCGTTCATCGTCGGCTAGTGGTTTATAATCTGCGCCGGAGTTCTTATATTTGCCTGTAGTGAGTGCGAATCTTTTTACCTTAGCCCACTCATAAACTCCTTGCAGGTTCACAAGCTCCATGATCACGCCGATCGAGCCTGTGATGGTACCGGGGTTTGCAACGATTTTATTGCATCCTACCGCGAGATAGTAGCCACCGCTTGCGGCTACACTTCCCATGGATGCTACCGTAGGGATTTTTAGCGCCTTAATTGCAGAATACATTTCTTGAGAAGGGGCAACAACCCCGCCTGGACTATTAATGCGAACAACGAGCGCGTCTGGCTTCTCGTCTGTTATGATGCGTTCCAGCTTTTTTGCGAATGCTTTTGAGTCAAAAATAACGCCCTCGACTTCAAGGATCGCAACTGATTTTTTACTCTTAAAAAGCCCCTTCTTATTGGGTTTCGTTGGGTCTACAGCTTCAGCGGATCTTTTTACACCTGTGTTATTTAGAATCACCGCAATGACGACAAGTACAACCACTGAAAACGCTGATAATCCTAGCAACTTCCACACACTCTTCATCACAAATCTCCCTCACATACGTGTGCCTAAGGGCTATAGCAAACATTAACGACATTCAAGAGAGGAGTGCGAACATTCACTATACAAAGGACCCTGACACGCTATAAATAACGCCCATGCATACGTATGTTGTGATTACAGGAGCGTCCCGTGGCTTAGGTTTAGAGTGGGTCAGGCAGTGGGTTGCTTATACTCGGTTAGCAAGCGATTCATTTTGCCGTGAATTAAAAATCTTAGCGGTCTCAAGACAAGGCTCCCTGGAGCTATCCAGATTGTCTGAGGAGAATGAGTGTCTTGAAACTTTAGACATCGATCTGAGTGGCGAACTCGGACCTAAGCATTTATCAAGCGCCTTAGCCGGAGCTCCCGTGTTTGCCCTAGTCAATAATGCTGGAGTGTATTTAGATCAAGACGGAGAATTTCCGAATTGTTCGTATCCGGCGATCAGAGAATCCTTTAATACTAACGCGGTCATGCCGCTTAGGGTATGCGCAGAACTAGAGCCAAATCTTTCATTGTGTACAAAATCTAGGACGCCCCTCGTGATTCAAATTTCCAGTCTGATGGGTTCGATTACAGATAACACCTCTGGATCTAGCTACGCATATAGAATGTCTAAGGCAGCACTGAATATGATGAACCGGAGTCTATCTAAAGATCGTCCCGATTGGATTTGTACGGTTTTTCATCCGGGCTGGGTGCGTACGGAGATGGGTGGGGAGAGCGCGCCGATTGAGGTGACAGAGTCGGTGTCGGGTATGATGAAAAAAGCGCTCGCACTGACAGATCATGACAGCGGCAGATTCTTCGACTACGAGGGCGACGAATTACCTTGGTGATGGATTGCAGACTCTAGCGAGACCGGGGGCTCTTTCGCATTCAAAGCACAGTCGCCGCCCTTACATCCACCGTTTGCGCATTCACCTGAGCTACAACCGGAGCTTGGCTCAAACTGCCAATCTCGACGTTTAGCGTGAAGCGTGCTTAAGGCTTCTGTTAAACTTGAAAACGTTTCGAAATACACGGACTCACCTTTTTCGGTATTCACAATAAACGCATCAAAATAGCCCAGCATTCCCTCCGACTCAGATACCCCTGCTAGGAACCCGCCCGCTAAAAGAAAGCCTTTTTTGAAGTTTCTGTCGTTTAATAGACCCGTCATCATCCCTAACCTGCCATGAAGTTGCAAAAAAACTCCACTCTGGCGTTGCAGGAAATGCAAAGTTCAAGTATTCCATGGGCTCGAACACCATATGTGGGGACATAGCTCAGTTGGTAGAGCGATAGCTTTGCAAGCTATAGGTCTGGGGTTCGACTCCCCATGTCTCCACCATTAGTTCAAGGGGATTTACGAAAGTCTCGGGAGAGGAAACTCGCTGGATCGCTGACCAGAAGTTTATTTTTCGTAAATGGTTTATCTAAATTGCCAACGAGTTGGATGAGATGGTTAGCCTTTAGTTTTTCCCCATAATAGATAAGAGATGGGCTTATCGATTTGTCGGACCATTTGACCTCAATCAGTTCTTGGATCATTCCGTCTTTCAGAGTCAGGAAGTCTACTTCGCGGTGCTCTTTGTCGCGCAGGAAACAAAGCTCCCACTTCTCGCCACTATAGTCTTGCTTAAAGTTACAATCTTTTAGCAAGTGATTCGCCACCAAATTTTCTAGTCGTGCTCCGTCATCCCCAATGACGTCCGCATTATCGTAGAAATACACTTTAAAGGGCTTTGTTAGCGAACGTGCAAGATTCCGCGCATAGGTTCTGACTGTAAAAACCAGATACATCTTCTCGAAAATCTCAATCCACCTGCCTACGGTGATGGGAGAAACTTGCAAGTCTTGAGCTAGGTTGGAGACCACGATGGGCCTGCCAACCCTTTCGCGAAGCAGCTGTAAGAGCAGGGACATCGATTGAATGTCTTTTATGTTTTCAAGATCTCTAATGTCATCCTTGATGATGCGATTGTATCGCTCTTCGCGCCACCTGCGAGCTTCTCTAGCGCTATTATCTAAGAAAGGTTCTGGAAAGCCTCCAACACTCATGAGGCGTCTAAATCCCTCGGCTTTAGATATCCCCTTAGGGAGTTCATTCAGAGTAAACGGGTGTAGCCGCCAATAGTGATATCTGCCAAAAAGGCTATCTCCGCCCCGTTTATAGCCATCAAGTCTCGCACTACCCGTCACTAAAAAGGAGTGATTCTCCTTCTGGGTGTCGTATAGTCCCTTCACTAGGTTTTTCCATTTTGGGTATTTATGAAGTTCATCAAAGATCAATAATCTGTCTTGATCAGTCCACTGTTCATTCAAAATAGCCTTCTGGTCCGCCAAACGGTCCCAGTTAAAATAGGCTCCTCTAAGGCCAGTTTTCACCAGGTCTTTGGCGAGCGTTGTTTTGCCGACTTGGCGGGGACCGCCCAAGAAAACCATTTTCTTCGCGAGATCCGCTTTTACGAATGGAAGTAAATACCTCATCCGACTATTTTATGGTACGGTAAAAAATGGTCAAGACTATTTTTTATTACGGTAAAAATTAGTCTGTCCTCCTAATGGCTCCCTAGAAAAAACAGGAGATTTAGAACGAGAGAGTAAACGTCCCTAAAGAAAGCATCAACCAAGCTAGAGGAACTTGAGGCCACCATAAAGCCTTCCTCCAGCCCTCATCCTCGTTAAAAGGATAAAAGTAGATGGCACCGTTTAAAGTAATCGTATGAAAGATCAATTTTTTGTTCTTCTGATGGCATTTTTCAGCTGCGTCCATCAGGCACACTCTTAGGGCTTGTTCATCCAAACGTATGCAAAAAATATGATGAGAAAACAGCTGACGGCAATCGCCATCAACAACATAAACCTCTTAAATGTTCCTTTTGGAGCATTGGGAACTTCGCTAACACCAAGAACCACATCAAGTAAATCATCCCATGCCATTTTAAAATTCCTTTTGGGCCACGCCCAGAAAATTTTGAAACTCTAGATTCCTACGCCGCCAATGCCCTGATAATCGCCGACGCGGTCGAAAGCTCGGGATTAAAATCTTTCTTGATGTCTATGATGTCGTAAATCGTCCTTCGCCCTACTCCTGCAATCTTCGCAATTTCGGAATTATTCGCTGACATTAAATGCGCTACCAGTACCTCACGGAACGATTCAAGATCACCTGTCTTGATGCACTCAAGTAATGTCTCGGAGACAAGATTCGCATCTGTGGAAGCGGGAATATCAGAATAGTCGATCTGATTATCTGGAATATGCTTTACGTTCTTTGCGGTTCGCTTGACGGGCGCTGATGATGCGGATTGTTTCTTTGCCATTTTTCATTCTCCTAGTCGTGTCACTCTTAATTCATATCCGACGGGAGGAACCTCAACCCGACCCGCGCTATAGGCCTTAAAACCCTCTTCTTGCATCGATACTATTTTTTTAAGATCGATTCGTATTTTGATCTCATTTTGGTCAAATATTTTCATGAATTTAAATCCTCATCGTGCCTTCAATAATCGTAATGGCCTCACCGGATATTAAAACACGATCTCCACATATTTCTAAATCAAGACAACCGCCGCGTATAGAGGCTTGATAGGCTTTCATCGAATTTTTCTTCATTCTTCCCGCCCAGTATGGTGCAAGTGTACAATGAGCAGAGCCTGTCACTGGATCTTCGGGGATGCCGTCATTTGCGCAAAAAAATCTCGAAATAAAGTCATAACTTTCGCCAGATGAAGGCGCGGTTACGATGATTGCGTCCTCGTACTTAGCAAGCGTATTAAAATCAGGGCGAATATCCTTTATCACCTGATCACTGTCAAAAACTAACATCATGTCTCTAGACTTATAGGCTCCTATCGGCATCACTTTTATTCCAAGTCCTTCAAGTATAAACGATGATATGTTCTTGGGATCAACTTGTTCACCTGGACGTGAAGGAAAATTCATCGTGTATTTGTTCTCCTTCTTTTTAACTGTAAGTGGGCCAACAAATTTCGTGTCGAAAGTCATTTCAGAAAAATCAGGGTAAAGTTCTGTAAAATAAATGTGGGCGGCTGCCAAAGTTGCGTGACCACATAGATCAACTTCAACTACAGGCGTAAACCATCGCAGCGTTGGTTTTTTTTCTTTTCGAAAAAGTAGGAAAGCTGTTTCTGATAAATTCATTTCTACCGCAATATTCTGCATTAAAGAGTCTGGGATTTCTTCGTGAAGGACAAAAACAGCGGCCGGATTCCCCTTAAATGGTTCGTTTGTAAATGAATCGACTTGCCAGAATTTCAGGTGATATTTCATTTTTTTAGTTCCTTTGCCGACTTAGGGGATTCCTTAAGTTATTTTCTCATGTCACTAAGGGTCAATTCTTTAGACCCGCTGCGGTACACATCCCGATAAAGTTAATGGGTATTACGATGATTGCGGACATGGATTCCGATTAATCAGGCCGCTTGTCGGGCTTCCCATAGGTCATACTCGGCTTGCATTCTCACCCACATTTCAGCAGATGTGCCGAGAACACTTTCTAGAACAATCGAAAATTCTGCAGAAATTGATCGCCTACCATTTACAATCTCATTAATTTTCCTAGGAGCACATCGGCAGCGTAGGGCCAGCTCACTTTGATTTAGATTCATCTCTGACATATAAACTTCACTGAGCACTTGGCCGGGGTGTAATGGGTTTGGATTCTTAATCATATCATCATCCTTTCTGGTAATTCTCAATTTTCACTTCCGAAAACTCACCGTCCTTAAACTTGAAGGTGATGCACCAAGGAAGTCTGACGGTCACACTCCAAAACAGTTTTCGATCTCCCTTTAATTTATGAAGACGAATATTGGGCGGCTCGCCCCTTATTCTTAAGTCTTCAAGAACTGAGGTAGAATGCATGATGGTCAACAAAGCCTTAGCTCGAAGCCAATGCTCTCTAGGGAGGTTTTTGGACTGATTTAACTCCCAAATTTCTTTAGCTGCTTTATTTCCAAAGCCGACAATCGCTATTACACTATATGGTATAATAGAATAGATGCAATAATGCATATTTCCAGTTAACGAACAACCTATAAAGGTCAAAAATTCCAATAAAATACGTGAGTCGACCGCAATCACAGAATGCGGCGAAGCGTAAACCTGATATGCTCCACTAAGCCTCAAAGCTTTTAGATTTGATATCGCAGCCTGGAAATCGACTGGCTCCCATCATTGGAAATTAGGTGGATCCCATGAAGGAAGTTTTACAAGAGGCACACTCTTAGGGCTTGTTCATCCAAACGTATACAAAAAAAATGATGAAAAAACAGCTGACGGCAATCGCCACCAACAACATAAAGCCTTCTTCCAGCCCTCATACTGCCGCTAAACTTAATTTAATTTACCGCTCTTTTTAGCGCACACCTTCGCAAAAACCTAACTCATCGAATACAGTAGAAATAGAATCAGTAGAATCATGACCGCAATAATCTCCGAGCTGGGCTCAGTGAAACGAGAACGATCTTTTTTTCTATAGAGCTGTCCAACTACTGCAATGCTCGTAACTGCTATAATACCGAAAGCAGTCACAGCATGAATGGTTTTTACGGTACTAAAAATATTTCCAGCATACATAAAGTCTAGTGGTACAATCAGCAGCATATTAAAAGCATTGCTGCCAAAAATATTTCCTAAAGCTAAATCAGGAGCACCCATGCGAAAAGCAGCTAGCGTAGCCACCAGTTCTGGCAGGGACGTTGCTAGTGCCACTAACGTCGTACCTATAAATGTGTGCCCCAATCCAGACTCGTTGGCGAACTGATCGGCGGCATGAACCAAAAAAGGGGCTGCTGCGACAATGACGAGGGCCGAGGCGATATATCCAATAAAAGCGAGTATGAGGGGACGATAACCCCGAACTACAGATAGCACTGGCTGTCCAGAAGACGTAGGCGAATCGATCCGCTCATTACTCTCAAGATGGATCAATCTCAAACCGTACAAATAAACAATCACGACTATCCATGAAAACATGTTGATCCCAAACCACGAGTAATTTAGACGCGATATAATAGCCATTCCCACGATCGCGGTCAGTACGACCGTAATCATTGCGGCAAGCGAATGATGTAAAAACATTGGAGAAAAAGCGGTACGTCTGAACGCTGAGGGAAATGCGAAGTCTAGTGTAGCCAAGATTAAAAGGTTAAAAAGACTGCTTCCTAGGAGATCCCCGACCGCAAGATCGGGCAAATCCATGGATACTGCCTTTAGGTCTACCATGAGCTCGGGTAAAGAAGTAGCTCCCGCTAAAAGCAGACTTCCCACTAGCATTCTACCCCAACCTGTTTCTTCGGCGATTTTATCTGCGAATTTAGTTAGTGATATACCCGCTAAAATAATTACGACGGCAGAAATTATAAACTGAATAATCATGACCAATGTTTAGACCCCTAAAATATATGAACTCTATAAACTGAGAGCCAGATCATAAAACAAACGCCTACTTCTTTGAATGTTTTTCGACACTAACTTCATTCGTGATCACGTTTCTAGTTTCAAAATCTGTTATGTTTTGAAGCGTGGTCTTTGCAATATTTGAGAGGGCTTCTCGCGTTAAGAACGCCTGATGCGACGTAATAAGCACGTTTGGAAAAGTCAGAAGTCTAGCGAGCTGATCATCATGGAGAATGTGTTCAGAGAGGTTCTCAAAAAAAATACCTTCTTCTTCCTCGTACACATCTAATCCCGCATAACCTATATGCCCAGATTTAAGAAACTGAATCAGCGCCTGAGTGTGAATCAAAGCTCCTCGGCTGGTGTTTATAATCATAACACCAGGCTTTGTCTGAGCTAGGCTTTTTTGATCGATCATGTGATGGGTTTGTTCGTTTAAAGGCACATGGAGTGAAACAATATCGGACAATCTTAGCAGCTCCCCTAGCGAAACATATTCCACACCAAACTCCGCTAGTCTGGGATTCTGCGTGATATCGTAAGCCAGAACCCGACAACCAAACCCATGTAATATCTTTGCTAAAACAGACCCGATTTTGCCCGTGCCTACTAACCCCACGGATTTTCGAAAAAGGTCAAAACCCACCAGATCTTCTAAGGAAAAGTTACTCTCTCGCACACGGTTATAAGCCCGATGAATTTTTCGATTCAAAGACAGAATGAGTGCCACGGTGTGCTCAGCAACAGCATGCGGCGAATACTCTGGCACTCGCACTACTTTAACATTAAATTCTTTGGCTGCCGAAAGATCAACATGATTGAATCCGGCAGATCTTAGGGCGATCAGCTTTGTACCACTATTTGACAGTAATTTAATCGTATCTTTATCTAACCGGTCATTCACGAAGGCACAAACACACGGAAAGCCAGAAGCTAGACTAGCGGATTGTTTAGTTAGACGAGTTTCAAAGAATGTGATTTCGTGCAGGAGACTTAGGTTCTCAGAACCAAAAACTTTCTGTTCAAACTTATGTGAATCGAAAAAAGCAATTTTCATGACATGACCCTCTGAGCAGGATACTACTACTAATCAACTCAAAAGACAGGGAAAGTATCAGCTGCGTAGATACGAATGGTTTCTATCCCATGTAAGTGCTAGGGGATACTCAACTAAATTCTAGCGTTTCCCTGAAGCGTCGTCTAAAAATCTCCTCACATCTGCACTGCGAATGCTCGAATTAGATTTTTGATAGTCATATTTCAATACTTTAAATAGTCACCTTTTTTCATGATCAGTTCACGTGCGCGATCCTTACCCACAAAATAGAAATATAATGTGGGTACTGCGAACCTAGAAATTAACGTTGCCGCTATCTCTCCAAAAATTAAACTTACTGCTAAACCCTGAAATATTGGGTCCATGAGCATCACTGAGCTTCCCACCACCACAGCCGCTGCGGTCAGCAACATCGGTCTAAATCGCACAATTCCAGCAGAAATAATGGCCTCCTTTAAAGGCTTTCCTATGGCGAGTTCGTGCTCCATGAAATCAACAAGTATAATAGAGTTCCTCACTATGATTCCAGCGCCCGCAATAAATCCAATCATTGAGGGAGCTCCAAAATAGAAGCCTGCAAGAGCATGTCCAGGTATGATGCCGATTAAGCTGATAGGGATAGGGGCCATTATGATTAAAGGTAAACTAAAGCTACGGAACCACCCTAACACCAGGACGTAGATGAGAATCATCACGATGCCGAAAGCAGCGCCTAGATCACGAAAAACTTCATAAGTAATAAACCATTCCCCATCCCATTTTATCTTAGGAGTGTCAGTGTCCCATGGCACTTCTGCAGTCTGCTGGTCATATGGGATCTTGGGTTGAATCTTCTGCATACCGTAGACCGGGGCCTCTTCTGCACCATAAAGTTCACTCATTACATATTCCACGGGCTTCAAGTTTTTTCTATAAAGGACAGCGTTCTCAATAGTTTTTACGGGCCTAAGTGCGCGCTCTATCTCAGCGCTACCGGACTCAAACGATGAAAGGATTTGTCCAGCGAACGGACGCAAAGAGGCCCTACTCTCATTTTGTACGGAAAGTAGAACACCGATTTCTTCAGGCGAGGAAACATCTTTAAGAGAACCCAATCTATTCTCGCTAAAGATTGTAACACCAGCCATAGCGACACTCAATGCGTTCACCCCAAGCAACCCACCTGCCTCGAAATCATATCCGTACACTTTTCGCGGACGTCCGAGACGTAATGTTGAATCCAAATCCACGACACTAGGAAGGGTCCTAAATACATCGTATACCTCTTTTGCAACCCGTTTACGCGTTACTTCGTCTGGCCCATAAATCTCGGCTAGTACTGTCGACAGTACTGGAGGGCCCGGCGGGATTTCTAGGACCTTTGTGACTGATTGATTCTCTAAGCCAAACTGTGAAACAGCGGGACGAATGGAGTCGATAACGGCATGCGACTGGCGTTTTCGTTGGTCTTTGTCCTTTAATACAATCTGGAGATCCGCTTGGTTATCGTTGCCGCGTAAGAAGGTGTGTTTAACCATCCCCGAGAACGAAAACGGCGCTGGTTCTCCAACATAAAGCTGAATCTTTTCTACCTCAGGCATTGCCAGTATTTGCTTTGCTAAAGTTTCTGATTTTTTTACAGAA